>Ga0255768_10004165_pt1 | contig 14207 bp, 20 predicted proteins | sample 071ome_33_FD_179983 | JGI IMG/M metagenome (GOLD analysis project Ga0255768, IMG submission 179983) | Coastal salt marsh microbial communities from the Groves Creek Marsh, Skidaway Island, Georgia - 071412AT metaG (version 2) | ecosystem: Environmental > Aquatic > Marine > Intertidal zone >...
CATTAAGTATTACTGAATCTCAAATAACAGATTTAGGTACATATTTAGAAAACATTAATTCACTTAGTATTGATGAACTATCCGATGTAGATACTTCAAGTGTTGCTCCTACAAATGGTCAAGCTCTTGTTTGGGATAGTGTAAACAGTGTTTGGGAACCGGGTAATATTTCAAGTACATTATCTGCATTAACAGATACAACAATTTCTAGCCCTTCAAATGGAGAAGCATTAGTTTATAACTCTTCAACAGGGCAATGGGAAAATAGTGCTGTTGGTGTTGGTAATATGTCCAGCTTTACAATATCTGATGGTTCTAACACTTCAACAATTATTGATTCAGATACTTTAACATTTAATGGAACAACTAATGAAGTAGAAGTACTTGTTAGCGGTGATTCATTAACCATAGGATTACCAAGTGATGTAACAATAGGAAATGATTTGACTGTTACAGGTAACTTAACTGTTTCTGGAACAACAACTACTGTTAATACTGAAACAATTAATTTAGCTGATAACACAATACTTCTTAATTCAAACGAAACAGGAACACCTTCACAGAATGGTGGTATTGAAATTGAAAGAGGTACAAGTACTAATGTATCTTTCTTGTGGGATGAAGCCAATGACAGATGGACAGTAGGTGCTTACGACTTAGTTGCTCAAACATTTATTGGAAACTTAACTGGAAATGTTACAGGTGATGTAACTGGAGATATTGATGGTGCAATAATACTTACTGGTAAGAATGAAACAGGTTCTACAATTGGTGCAGGTGTACCAGTGTATATATCTGGACAATCTGGTTCTGGAACAGAATTTACAGTAGCACCAGCAGATGCAGATGGTTCTGGAACAATGCCAGCAATTGGTATAACAACTGCTTCAGCTACTAATAATTCAGCAGTATCAATATTAACTTTTGGTAAATTTGTAGGTTTAGACACTTCCTCATTCTCAGTGGGTGATGAATTGTATGTATCTACAACTGGAATATTAACAAATACAGCTCCAACTGGCGAAACAGCTTCACTACAAAAGATTGCAAAGGTAACAAGAAGCCACGCAACAGATGGTGCAATATTTGTTCAAGGTGCTGGTAGAAGTAACGCAGTACCTAACTTAGATGATGGAGATATTTTTATAGGTAATGCTTCTAATCAAGCTGTTACTGCTAGTTTTAATACAACATTTGATACACAATTAGCTACAAAAACAACTGATAATTTAACAGAAGGTTCAACTAACCTTTATTATTCATCTTCATTATTTGATACAGACTTTAGTGGAAAAACTACAACAGATTTAACAGAAGGTACAAATCTTTATTATACAGATGCTAGAGCAGACGCAAGAATTGCTGCTGCAAGTATAGGAGATTTATCAGATGTAGATATAACAACAGCTGCTCCTACTGATGGACAAGCACTTGTATGGAATGCTGCTAATAGTGAATTTGAACCGGGTACTGTAGCTTCATCTACTAATTATTTCCAAACAATAGCAGTTTCTGGACAATCAGATGTTGTTCCAGATAGTACAACAGATACACTTAACTTTGCTGCTGGTGCAAATATTACTCTTACTACTGATGCTTCAACAGATACAATTACAATAGCCGCAACTGGTGGTGCAGCAAATGCTTTCTCAACCTTAGCAGTTTCTGGGCAATCAAATGTTGTAGCTGATTCTGAAACAGATACCTTAACACTTGCAGCTGGAACAGGTATGACTATTACCACAGATGCAAGTACAGATACAATAACATTTACTTCTTCTGGTGGTGGTGGAGGAAGTCTTCCAGTTATACTTGCTGGTTCTACTTCTGACCCTATAACATTATCAGATATAACAGTAGCTGGTGCAATACCATTTACATCTTTCGATGGAACTACAGATAATATTCAACTAGGTTCAACACAACAAGCAGTTACAGCTTTCGCTGATAATGATGCTGATACTTCTATAGAAGTAGAAAGAACTACAGATAACGATACAGTTTATATTAAAGCTGGTGGTACAGATGTATTAACTGCAACAAGTTCTGGTGTAACAATAACTAACTTAACTGTTACTGGTAACTCTGTACAAGCTAATGAATTAAAAGTAACGGATACATTATTTGAATTAAATGCTGATGGTACTGAATTGACCACAGATGCTGGAATGATAGTAGAAAGAGGTTCTACTGGAGATAATGCAGCATTTGTTTGGGATGAATCAGAAGATGCTTGGGTAGCTGGTACAACTGCAACAGATGGTTCAGCTTCTTCTAGCTTAACTCTTACTGAAGCATCTCTTAAAGCTGCAACTCAAACACAAGGCGATAACTCAACTAATGTAGCTACTACTGCTTATGTAGACACTGCTGTAGGAAGTTTAAGCTCTAATTCAATAACTGACGCTGATAATGATACAAAAATTCAAGTAGAAGAATCATCAGATGAAGATATTATTAGAGTAGATACTGATGGGCAAGAAAGATTAACAATAGATAATAATGTTTCTATGTCAGCTAGAGGTGGTTTCTTTACACATCAATTAACAATGGATTCAAATGAAACATTTACAATCGCTTCAACAGAAGGAACTGTTGCTGCTGGTCCTTTAGATATACAAGGAACTGTAGATGTTCAAGGAAGTTTGGTGGTATTATAAGCTATGGAGGAAAATAATATCGATTATAATGAAATAGAGAAAAGTCTGGAGGATATTATTAATAGTCCTTATGACCCAGAAAATTATTTTAAACCAGAAGGAACAGAATGAGTAGATTACAAGTAGACAGCATAGAAAAAAGCACAGGTAATAGCGTTGCTATGGATAACGCTTTAAATTTAAAATCTTATACCACAGTAGAAAGAGATGCTTTGACTTCAACTACTGGAGATATTATATATAATTCAACTACTGGACAAGTAGAACATTACAATGGTACATCTTGGCAATCTGGTGGTAATGTTTTTGAATTAGAATATTTAATTATTGCTGGTGGAGGAGCAGGTGGATATGGTGCTTCTGGTTCAGGTGTAGAAGCATCTGGTGGTGGTGGAGCAGGTGGTTACTTATGTAAATTTAATTCTGAAACTTCTGGTGGTGGCTCTGTAACTTTAAATTCTTTTTATGTTATTCCATCTACTAATTATCCAGTAACTATAGGTGCAGGAGGAACAGGAAATAATCACGATTTTAGTTCATCAAATGATGGTTTCCCAAGTTATGTAGGTTCTTTATATGCTTTTGGTGGTGGAGGTGGTGCAAAATCATTTCCTGCTGCAAGAAGGGGTGGTTCTGGTGGTGGAGGAGGACCACGATATAATCCAGATGGTGGTTCTGGTGGTGATGGAGCTGCTGGTTTATATGCACAAGGAAGTAATGGTGGAAACTGGACTGGTACTGCTGCTACAGCACCTAATGCAGGTGGAGGTGGAGGTGGAGCTGGTGCTGCTGGTTCTAATGGTTCATCTGGAACTGGTGGTGCAGGTGGTGCAGGTAAAGCATCTTCTATAACTGGTAGTTCTGCAACAAGAGCAGGTGGTGGTGGAGGTGCTGGAACAACTGCTGGTGGCTCTGGTGGAACAGGTGGAGGTGGAGCTGGTAGTGATGGAGGAACACCTACTGCTGGAACTGCTAATACAGGTGGTGGAGGTGGAGCTTCTGCTAATAGTACAAATTTTGGTGCTAGTGGTGGCTCTGGATTAGTTATACTTCGTTATCCAAATACTTACACAATATCACAAACAGGTTTATCTTTAACTACTGCTTCTGATGGTTCAGATACAGTAGCAACAATAACTGCTGGTACAGGAAATGTAAGCTGGAGTTAATATGGCAACTTATAGATTATTACATGTAACAAGAACTGCTGGAGATACAGATGGTTTAGCAGAGTTTACTAACTCTGATACAGTATTGCTTCCAGTACATAGTTCTGACCCTACAGGTACAACTGAAGGGGAGATGATATACAATTCTACCGACAATAAAATTAAAATATATAATGGTTCTTCTTGGGAAGTAGTAGGTAATACAACAGAAAATATTGAAGATATTGTTGGTGATATGCTTGTTACTAACGGTACTCATACAGGTATATCTTTTGCATACGATGACGCAGGTGATGGTGCAATAGATGCAACTGTATCAGTATCTTCAGATGCTATTTTAGACGCAGATAATGATACTAAAATACAAGTAGATGAAGGTGGCGTTGATGAAGATAAAATTAGATATGATGTTGCAGGAACAGAGGTTGCTGTGCAAGATGCAGGTGGTATCGCTTTAACAACAAATGGCGGTATGTTTAGACATAATCAAACACAAGCTGCAACTTTTACAATACCTTCTGACGAAGGAACATTATTAGCAGGACCAGTAACTATTACTGGCACAGTAACAAATAACGGGACAATGGTGATTATATAATGGCGACATTAAAAGTAAATACTATAGCTACATCTACAGGAAATAATATTGCAATGCAATGTCCTATAAATGTAAAATCCTATACAACTTCAGATAGAGATTTATTAACTTCTTCTGCTGGAGATGTAATCTATAATAGTACAACTAATAAAGTACAATTTTATAATGGGACAAGCTGGAATGATTTATAATGTCTACACTAGAAACAAACTCTATAGGTAAATACTCTGGTAATAATGTTTCTATTGATGATGCTTTAAATTTAAAGTCATACACTACAGCAGAAAGAGATGCACTTACGAGTGCTGCTGGGGATATTATATACAATAGTACAGATAACAGAGCACAGGTATATAATGGTTCATCTTGGGAAAGTTTAGGTCTTGATACAAGTAGTTTTACAATGCACTATTTAGTAATTGCTGGTGGTGGTTCTGGTGGTGCAGATGGTGGTGGAGGAGGAGCTGGTGGTTATAGAAATTCATATAACTCTGAAACATCTGGTGGTGGAGGTTCATCAGAAACATCTTTAACTTTAAATAAAAATACTGATTATTCAGTAACAATAGGAGCTGGAGGTTCTGGTACAAATTCATCTCCATACACAAATAGTGGTAGTAATTCAATATTTAGTTCTGTTACTTCAGTTGGAGGTGGTGGAGGTGGTGTTGCTGGTAGTGGTTTACAAAATACAGGTCTGGATGGTGGTTCTGGTGGTGGAGGTTCTAGGCAACCAAGTGCTACAAGTGGTGGTGTAGGAACAGCTAATCAAGGTTATGCAGGTGGTAATGGTACTTATACTGCTTCAAGATATGGTACTGGTGGCGGTGGTGGAGCAGGTGCTGTTGGAGGTAATGGTTCTGGTTCTGCTGCTGGTAATGGTGGTACAGGTGTAGCTTCATCTATCACAGGTTCTAGTGTAACTAGAGCAGGTGGAGGTGGTGGTTCTGTATATGACCTACAATCTGGTGCTGGTTCTGGAGGTTCTGGTGGTGGTGGAAATGGTGGAAATACAGGTGCTGCTGCTACAGTAAACACAGGTTCTGGAGGCGGTGGTGGTTCTGTCAATGGTGGTATACAAGCTGGTGGAAATGGTGGTAGCGGTGTAATAATTTTAAGATATACAACTTCTACAGGAAGTTTAGCTGTAGGAGCAGGTTTAATAACTTCTTCTACTACAGATGGTTCTGATACAGTTGTTACAATAACAGGTGGAACTGGAAATGTGAAAATAATATGAGTGAATTAAAAACAAATAAGATTTCAACAAATGACCAAAACAATGTAGCTATAGATAATGCACTTGGATTAAAGTCATATACAACTGCTCAAAGAGATGCTTTAACTTCTGTTGCTGGAGATATGATTTATAATTCTACTGACAATATACCAGAAATTTATAATGGTTCTGCTTGGGTTGCTTTAAGTAGTCCAATAGAAATAGATTATTTAGTAGTAGCAGGTGGTGGTTCTGGTGGAACTAATGGAACTGGTGGTGGTGGTGCTGGAGGACTTCGTTCAACTGTAGGGAATACTGGTGGTGGAGGTTCTTTAGAAAGTTCAATATTTTTAGATACAGGAGTTAATTATACAGTTTTAGTTGGTGCAGGTGGTGCATCAGAAACTCCTAATGTTGTTAAGGGATATAATGGAACTTGTAGTATTTTTGCTTCTATTACCTCAGTTGGTGGTGGAGGTGGTGCAGAAGCTGCTGGGGATTTAAATGGAAAATTTGGTGGCTCTGGTGGCGGAGGTTGTGGTACTACAGGTAATGGTGGTGCAGGAATGACAAATCAGGGTTTTTCTGGTGGAGGCTCTACTCAATCTAACACAGGTGGTGGTGGAGGAGGTGCAGGAGCTGCTGGAACAAGTGTAACTTCTGGAAGTGATGGTGGAGCAGGAGGAATTGGAGTTATTTCTAATATAATTGATTCAACTCAAGCAACATCTGCTTCTGTTGGACAAGTAGTTTCTACTGATGTTTATTATGCAGGAGGTGGTGGTGGTGGAGATAATAATGGAGCTTCTGGTGGTGCAGGAGGCACAGGAGGTGGAGGCACAGGAGGTGGCTCATCAAATGCAGGTGTTTCAGGAACAGCTAACACAGGTGGTGGTGGAGGCTCTGGTGGTGGAGGTGCTTTTACATCAGGTGCAGGTGGTTCTGGAGTTGTAATAATAAAATATCCAAATACTTATACTATTTCTATTGGAGCAGGTTTAACTTCATCAAGTGCAACTTCAACAGGTTTTAAATATGAAATATTTACAGCAGGAACAGGAACAATCAGTTTTAGTTAGGATAATATGAGTAGATTAAAAGTAGATAACATAGAAACAAGAAGCGGTAATAATGTCGCAATGGATAATTCTTTACAATTAAAATCTTATACAACCGCAGAGAGAGATGCTTTAACTTCTGTAGCTGGAGATACTATATTTAACTCTACTGATAGCAAAATACAATTTTATGATGGTTCATCTTGGCAAGATACTGCTACTCCAACATTCAGTGCTGACTATTTAATAGTTGCAGGTGGTGGTGGTGGTGGATATTCTGCACAGGCAAGACTTGCTATGGGAGGTGCTGGTGCTGGAGGTTTAATTGGAAGTTACAATAATGAAGGTACAGGTGGTGGTGGAAGTTCTCTTGATAGCATAACAATTATTGCAGATGGAACAACTACTTACCCAGTTACTATAGGTGCTGGAGGTTCTGGTGGTAATTTAAGTGGTGGTCTTGGAACTAATGGTGGTAAAAGTCAATTTGTTTTATTAGCCTCTGGTGGTATGCCTGGTGGATATAGGTATGATAATAATGGTAAATATCCAGGTGGTTCTGGTGGTGGTGGAGCTTCCTCAAATAATAATGGTATGGGTGGTTTACCAGAAGAAGGTTATGCTGGTGGAAATGGTGTTAATTATACTGGTAATTTTGATTGTGGAGGTGGTGGTGGTGGTGGTGCTGGTGGTAATGGTACAAATGCTTCTGGAGGAACTGGTGGAAATGGTGGTTCTGGTTTAGCTTCTACAATCACAGGAAGTTCTGTAACTTACGCAGGTGGTGGTGGAGCTGGTGGTGGAACTACAGGTGGTTCTGGAGGTTCTGGTGGTGGAGGAGCTGGTGGTTCTAACGCTAATGGTAATAATGGAACTGCTAATACAGGTGGTGGTGCTGGAGGTTCTTTTGGTAGCACTAGTGGTTCAAGACCTAGTGGTAATGGAGGTAGTGGAGTTGTAATAATTCGTTATCCTAGCGATTACACAATATCACAAACAGGTTTAACATTAACTACTGCAACAGATGGTAGTGATAAAGTTACAACAATAACTGCTGGTACAGGAACAGTAAGTTGGTCATAATGCAATTAGTTTTAAAAACCTCTGTTAAGATATACAAGATAGGAGAATAATATGGCACATTATGCCTTTTTAAACGACAACAATATAGTAACTGAAGTTATTGTAGGTAAAGACGAAGACGATAACGCAGACCTTCCAGAAGGCTTTGATAGCTGGGAAGATTGGTATGCAGATTTTCGTGGACAAACTTGCAAAAGAACTTCTTACAACACTGTTGGTAATTCTCATACCTTAGATGGAACACCATATCGTGGGAACTACGCAGGTATTGGCTTCACATTTGATGAAGAAAATGATGTGTTTTATCCACCGCAACCATATCCAAGTTGGTCATTAAATGAAAACTGGGTATGGGAAGCTCCAATAGCTTATCCAGATGATGGAGAAGCATATATTTGGAACGAGAATGCTTACAATGGTGATAACACTCAAGGTTGGGAATTAGTCAATGAGTAGTGAACTAAAAGTAGATACTATATCAGAGAAGACTACCAATAACGGTATCACAATAGACGGTGTTACCATAAAAGATGGTAGCGTACAAGGCTATGCTACTATTGGTTTAGTAATAGCATTAGGAGATTAAATGGCTGAAACATTTCATTCAGTAAATGCAGCGTTGGGAACAACTGCTGATACTGCTGTTCATACTAATTCTGGTAGTAATAAACAAATAATTATTTTATGCCAAGTAGCAAATGTAGATGGAACAAGCTCTGCTGATGTTAATATAGATTATTATGATTCAAGTGCTACTTCAGCAATGGCTCTAGCTTCTACTGTAGCTATTCCAGCGGATTCAGCAATCAATCCTATTGGTGGTAAATTAGTTTTAGAACCAAATGATGAACTTAGAGCTTGGGCTTCTGCTACAGGTGATTTAGAAATAGTAATAAGTTATATAGAAATTTCGTAGGTACTTATGGGCAAAAGAAGATTTGGTCACATAGGAACTGGCTCTTTAAATACTACACAATCAGAAAGTAGTAATAGTGGTATTTTTGATATTAATGAAGTAGCTATATTAGTTGCCGAAGGTAAATGGCGTAAATTTAACACATTTGATGTTCAATATTTAGTTATTGCAGGCGGAGGCGGTGGCGACCACGGTGGCGGTGGTCCGGGAGGTGGAGCTGGTGGCTATCGAAACTCCTATGCTTCTGAAACTTCTGGAGATAATTCTTCAACAGAAACTCCATTGTCATTGTCACTAGGTCAAACCTATACAGTCACAGTTGGAGCAGGTGGAACTTCTGGCACAAGAAATGTTGCAACAGATACAGGAACAAATCCAACAAATGGCTCAAATAGTGTTTTTGGTTCAATCACTTCTATTGGAGGTGGTATGGGTGCTCAATCTTCTATTAGTCACGATGGAGGTTCTGGTGGTGGAGGTCGAGGTTCTGGAGGCAATAGATACAATGGTGGTTTAGGAACAGCTGGTCAAGGTGGCAATGGTGGTCGTGGTGGTCACTCTGATGGATTCACTCTTGGTGGAGGTGGAGGTGGTGCATCGGGAGATGCTGACAACTCTATTTATGACAACAATGGTGGTCCGGGAAAAGCAGGTTTATCTTCATCCATAACTGGTTCTGCTGTCACTAGAGGTGGAGGTGGAGGTGGTGGTTCTTCTATATATGGAAATGCTGGAGGAGATGGTTCAGCTGGTTCTGGTGGTGGAGGAACAGGAAGAAGAAATGGAGCTGGAGGTTCTGGAACAATTAACACTGGTGGAGGTGGTGGTGGAGGTGGTGATGGTGGCACTCCACAAAATTCTATTGCATACAATGGTGGTACTGGTGGTAGTGGTATTGTTATTCTTCGTTATCCAAGCACAAAAACAATTTCAGTTGGTGCTGGTTTAACTTCTTCAACTTCAACAGTTGGTTCTGACACAGTAGTCACATTCACTGGTGGAACAGGAACAGTAAGTTTTACATAATGACAATACGAACACTTATATATGCTAGAATAAATAAGACAATAACATTCTTTTTATTTCAATTAATTAATTTAGGTAAATAATGGCAACATCATACGGAAATAGACCAGTAAGAATAAGATTTGAAGATGGCGATTCAAATGGATTAGCAGAGTTTTTTGATGGTTCAGAGTCTGGTGCAGATGGTATATTAGTACCAAGATTTAGCACAACTGAAAGAAATGCTTTAGCTACTGCTGATGTATTTGCTGGACTTATAATTTACAATGAAACTGATTCCAAGATGCAAGTCTATACTGGAACAGATAATACAAACAATAGTGGTGATTGGACCGATATTGGTGGTGGTAGTATCATCTCAGACGCAGATGGTAATACAAACATAGAAATCGGTGCAACCACTACAGATGAAATAGATGTTGATATTGCAGGAACAAAGATTGCAACATTTGACGCAGCTGGATTAAATATAGAAACAGATGCAGTAGGTGTTAGACACGCAGGAACAATAGCTGCAACTGCAACAGTAGCTGCTGGTGAAAATATAGGTTTATTTGGCGAAGTAACATTTACTGGAACTGTAACAGTTGAAGGAGAAATGGTAGTAGTTTAATGGGTAAAATAAAAGTCAACGAAATAGAAAAGCACGATGCTACTGAAGTAACAGTTAATTCTGATGTAGTTATGGCTGCTGGAACTTCTGTTTCTTCTCCAAGTATTTCTACTGATACAATATCTGAAAAAACTTCAGCTAGTGGTGTAACCATTGATGGTGTATTAGTTAAAGATGGTGCTATTGCTAGTTCTTATATAACAGGTGCAGGTAAAGTATTACAAGTTGTTCAAGCTACTACCTCAACAGCAGTAGAAGTAGCATCATTAACTTATGCAGATAGTGGATTGACTGCTGATATAACACCAAGTGCTACAGATAGCAAAGTTTTAGTTATTGTTAGTCAAAACATACAAATATCAATTTCTGATAATGGTCTAAAGGGTTATATGAAATTACTTAGAGATACAACTGCAATAGTAACTGATAGTATAGCTCAAATATTAACAGGTGGTGCAACTTCAAATTTACTGCAACTTAATCACAGCATTGTTTATTTAGATAGTCCAAGCACAACTTCTGCTACAACATACAAGACACAAATAAAAGTTAATGATACTTCTAGTTCTGGAAAAATTAGAGCACAAGATGAAAGTTCTCCAAGTCAAATCACATTAATAGAGATAGGTGCATAATGGCAATATCAAAATCTGAAGCAATAAAAAGTTTACAACCAAACGCAGAATTTGTAATGGTTGAGGATGAAATTACAGAATGGCATAGTGAAGAAATAACACAACCAACTGATGAAGCTATTGCTACAGAACAAGCTAGACTTCAAGCAGAGTATGATGCTAACCAATATCAAAGAGATAGAGCTGTTGCTTATCCTGCTCTTGCAGAACAATTTGATAAGCTATGGCACGATATAAATAATGGTACTCTTGATGAAACTGGAGAGTTCTTTACAGCTTTAAAAACAGTAAAAGACGACAATCCAAAGCCGTAATGACAATACCAACAGATTTATATGTTACAATAAAGTAGGAGAATTAATCTTATGGGTAAAATCAAAACAGACGAATTAGAAGAGCGAGTTGGTAGTGCTGGTATTACTGTTAATTCAACAGTAAAAATAGATACTATCACCGAAAAGACAACCGATGCTGGTGTTACTATTGAAGGTGTTCAAATCAAAGACGGTACAATCGTTACTGATTTAGGATATGCAGATATAGGACTAGTAATAGCGTTAGGTTAGGAGAGATATGGCTAATACATTCAAGAATGCTTACTTAGATGTAACCAGTTCTGCTCAAACTATTTATACAGCACCTTCATCAGCAGGGAATGTTGGAATTGTTTTAACATTAAGAATTACTAATGTTGATGGTGCAACTGATGACACAATTACAGCTGATGTTGTTGATGCTTCAAGTGGTAATGCAAGAATAGCAAATACCATATCTGTTCCAGCAGATACAACAGTTGAATTAGCTGGTACATCGAAAATAGTTTTAGAAGCTGGAGACTACATTCAACTTACTGGAGGAAATGCCTCTGGTGACTTAGAAGCGTTTGCAAGTATTTTAGAAATAACCTAGGAGGTTTAAATGCCTTTTGGGTACACAGGACAAAATCAACCTAATCAAACTGTATCTAATAGTGGTGTCTTTTCTATTACTGATGTAGCTGAACTTCAATCACAAGGAAAACTTGGTGGTAGTTTAGAATTTATTGCTGAACAAACTGTAAGTGATGTTGCTAATTTATCTATGACATCTATAAAAGAAAATGTTTATGATGTTCACTTATTAGAAGTCATTGGATATAATCCAGTTAGTTCTGATAGATTAGGTATGCAGTTTTTTGAAAGTGGTACTAGAGAAAGTGCAAGTGTTTATCAATATGCTTACCAGTATGGATATTATAATGGTTCTTTTGGGGAAAATAAAAGTACAGGAGATGACCACATAAAAATTTGTCCAGATGAGGGAACTGATAGTACAGATACTTCTAGTGCTTACTGCTACATATATAATGCAGGTAACTCTAGCAAGTACACATTTACTTCTCAGCAATTGTTAGGTACAGATTTTATGAGATTTGGTGGTGGGGTGTTGCCACAAGCAAGTACAGTAGATGGAATTTATTTATTTGGAGATAATACTGGTAGCAACTTTTCACTTACTGCAAAACTCTATGGAGTAAAACAGATATGAGTAACCTAAGATTAATTAATGAAACTGAAATAACTTCTAGTGTATCTAGTGTTGATATAACAGATGTCTTTTCAGCAGATTTTGATATTTATAAAATAGTAACTAATGGTATTGAGGACACAACAGATACACCTAGCTTACATATTAGATTTATTAATTCTAGTGGAAGTGTTATAAGTGCAAGTAATTATGACTATGCCTATTTAAATATGAGAAGTGAAGGAAGTTTTGCAGAAAATAGAGGAACTAATCAAAGTTATATTAGAGGTGTTTTTAGTTTTTCAAATGCAACTCATTCACAGGGAAGTGTAACTTATATATTTAATCCTTATTTAGCAACTAGTTATACTTTTGGTTTATCACAATTTAGTTCTTATGCAACAGCAGTTAGGTCAATAAAAAATATTGGTGTTTTAAAACAAACTGCAAGTATGACAGGATTTCAATTATTTGATATAGATAACACAGATTTTTCAGAGGGAATTATAAGAACTTATGGATTGAGAGTAGATAGCTAATGGCAGGACAATTAATTCAAGTAGATACAGAAACAGTAACAAGTGCAGTAGCTAGTGTTACCTTAACAGGCATAGATAGTGATGATGTTTATATGGTTGCTTTTAATAATGTTGCACCAACTGTAGATAGTAGAGCATTAAGATTTAGAATTACAAAAAGTGGAAGTGCTGATACAACTGCTAATTATGATTATGCAGCAAAACTATTTAGAACAGATGCAGCTTTTAATAATTTAAGTGGTACAAATCTAACATACTATGAATTAGAAAGTGGTGTGGGAAATGCTACAGGAGAAGCATTTAATGGTATTCATTATCTATTTAACTTTAACAATGCAAGTGAGTATAGTTTTGTTACATTTGAAAATGCAGGTTTAAATCTTAATGCTTTATTTATAGGAAAACAGGGTGGATTTGTGCATACAGTAGCTAGTGCAAGTGATGGTGTTCAATTCTATTTTTCTACTGACAACATAGCAAGTGGAACATTTACTTTATATAAGGTGGTATAACAATGGCAGATGATTTGAAATATGGATATAAAGGTGCAGAGCCAACACAAAGTTTTGGTAATAATACAGGTGTGTTTGACTCTAATGATATTAACAACCTTATAGCAGATAATAAATGGACTTCTTTTGGACAATTAGAATTAATTGAAACTCAAACTGTTACAAGTGCAACTGCTTATGTAGATTTTACTAGTTTAGGAAGTTACAATGTACATTTTATGACAGTCAATAATTTTAAAACACCAGCTGGAAATAGTCATATGGGATTTAGATTATTTGAAAGTGGAGTTATTGAAAGTGCAGCAGTTTATCAATTTGCTAGACAACAAGGGCAATCAGATGGAACTTTTGGTGAATTAAAAAATACAGCACAAGATGAGGGAATTATTAGTGCAAATATAGGAAATGAAACTAATCACAGAGGGCATTTATATATTTATTGGTATAACTTAATAGATAGTTCAAAATATAGTTTTACAACTCATCACTCTACTTGTATTACTGATGCAGGGCATTATGCTATGGATTTTGGAAGTAATGTTTTACCACAAGCTAGTGCAGTTGATGGTATAAGAATGATACCTAATACTAATACAATTAATGAAGGTACATTTTCTTTATATGGAATAAGGTATTCATAATGGCTACTAATTTAGAATTTATAAAATCTGTA
>Ga0255768_10004172_pt1 | contig 14199 bp, 27 predicted proteins | sample 071ome_33_FD_179983 | JGI IMG/M metagenome (GOLD analysis project Ga0255768, IMG submission 179983) | Coastal salt marsh microbial communities from the Groves Creek Marsh, Skidaway Island, Georgia - 071412AT metaG (version 2) | ecosystem: Environmental > Aquatic > Marine > Intertidal zone >...
TAAAACTGTTGCCTATCTGTGGCACTAAGGAGTGACAATGTATGACTAATTCGTTTGATAAAAATAAATATATAGACCAACTCCATAAAGATATGGATAATTACTTTAAGAAAGGTGGTGAAGTTACTAAGCTTCCGATGTCCCCTGAAGTTGTGAAGATTAGAAAAGAAGTTAATAAAAAGTATTTTAATAAGTTTTAAAAGGTCTTTTACGTAGTGAAAGACCTTTATAAAACCTTACAAGGAGCCGACCATGACAGACCGCAGAACTGAAGCAGAAAAGAACTTTAGTGACTTACTAGATTGTATTGAAGATGCAAGAATGGCTTTAGCCAAAGCGTTAGATGAAGCAGAAGTACATCCAACAGTAGGCTTAATTGCTTTAGCTGCTCTACGACACCAAGCTAGTTTTCATTTAGATGAAGAAGACAGAGAGTTTGTAGATCATATAAGTGGTATCGTTATTGAAGCTGTAAACGAAGCGGAAGCAGATCAGTACTCCCGATTTGATGGGGCAATCCACTAATGTTTAAAATAAATATAGAACCAGTGATGGATGAGTTTCAGGGTACACCTTTTGTTTACTATGAAGTTAGTTCCAGTATTTCTGATGAAGTTATTATCACGAACGATTGGAATAGAGCTAATGAAATAGCAGATGAAATAGCACAGGAGCAACTAGATGAAAACAATAATTCACGTTAATCAGCACAACATCAGGGCCAATGCTAAAGGAGCTAACAAGCCTGTGTTAACTGTAAAGACTTACAAATCAAACACTTACTGTAATCGTGTTAAGTTTGTAGATGGCGAGCTTAAGTATTCACCTGACAAACCATTGTCATGTGGTGCTAAAGTTTGGATAGAAACTCAACAACCTGTAGAAATCTTAGACTAAGGAGCAACAACTATGGAAAATGTAATCAACCTGTACAGTAATAATCTTTCTTACCTTCCTTACGGCGATGCAGATTTTGATATTGCGATGAAGCCTTTGTACTTTAACTTTAGGGAATCACCTGTTGATCCCGTACAGTCTTCAAGAGTAAATAAACTTGCTGTGGTTCGTACTGATACCAATCAGTGTCTAGGTGTTGTTGGCCCTAGATACAAGGCTATTAACCACAGAGAGATGATTGATAACCAAAGGGCTATCATTGCTCGCAGTGGTTTGAATACTGATGGAATTGTAGAAAATATTGTTACTGATCGTAACGGTGCTAGGTGTTATGTAAAACATACTCTGCCTAATCAGGCTCTACAAACTCCTGATGGTGATATGGCTGCCTTGAGTTTTCTTGGAGTTAATAGCTTTGATGGCCTGTTTAGTTTCATGTTGTCAGCAGGAGCCAGACAGTCAGCCTGTATGAATGGTCAAATATTTACAGAGGGTAGTTCTACGATATATAAATCTAGACATACTCGTCAGCTTGATATCCATCAAGGAGCGCAGATAGTTGGTAAGGGTCTAGAGATTATGATGCAACAGAATGAACTCTGGAAGATCTGGTATCAGACCGTCCCATCTCAACAGCTTATTGAAGCTATCTTCAGTGCTGCGGTAGGGATTGATCTGAGTGATGAGAATGCTGCAAAGAACAGAAACTATCTGTATCTCTGGCGAGTGTTTACAGAAACTTACTCTCGCCGTCAGGGTAACAATCTTTGGGCAGTGTATAATGCTCTGACTGATTGGGCTACTCATGCTCCGGCTATGAAGAAGACATCATCCTCTGTTGTAACCTTACAGAACCGTAGAGCCACTAAGGTTTCTAAGGTTATCTCTAATGATTACTACTTCCGACAGGCTGCATAATGGTAAAAGAAAGTACACTGCAAGATCTAATTGCTCTCAGGGATGCCCTTATTGGGTGTCCCTTTGAGCGTACTGAAGACATAAAGTTTTTTACTTATCTAGATGAAGTAATTTATTATATTGAGGAGCGACAACAAGATGGAAAGACAGAAGTTTTATCACGAGATAGATGATTGGGTAGCCTATAACTTTGTAAAGATCAACGCACCACTCCCTTCACGATCTTTCATAGGCAGTTTTATTCAGATGGTTGAAGATGAGTTAGCAGGCTATGCAAAGAGTGATAGAGAAAAACTCATGCCTTGGGAGCAGGTTGGTGGAAAAGAAGATTTAGATAGTCTTTTACCTATAATGCTTACAGCATATATTAATGAAAGGAGCAAGCCATGAAAGCACCAGACCACACAGCATCTAATGAAATTATAAGTAAGTTTGTAAAGCCTATGACTCTTGGTCAAGCCTTAGATGATCTCTTTGATCATATGTATGTTAATGATATGGAGGAAGCTATGACCACAATATTAGATGTTCTTAATGTTGTTTATGACGAAGATACAGAGCAATGGGTAACTGCTGATGAGGGGCATCCGGTATGAATATATTCTATCTAGATCAGAACCCAAAAGAATGTGCCAAGCAGCACTGTGATAAACACGTAGTCAAGATGATACTTGAGTATGCTCAGTTGTTATCTACGGCTCACAGAATGCTTGATGGTGACCAGTATTACGAACCATCAAGACGCTCTGGCCGTATGGTAAAACGCTTTCACCTTGATGGGCCGAGATCTAAACTGTATCAAGCTACACACATCAACCATCCTTCGGCTGTTTGGTGTCGTGAAAATATTAGTAACTATGTTTGGTTAGATGATTTGTTTGAGGCTTGTCTTGATGAGTATACTTATAGATACGACAAAGTTCATAAGTGTGAAGAGCTAAAAGATCTGCTTCATGAGCCGCCAGATAACATAGAGATAGGAGCATTCACTCCTCCGACTCTAGCAATGCCTGAAGAAAACAAGGTTTCGGATTGTAACATTGAGTGTTACCGAGACTATTACCATACGAAACACTTTGCTAAGTGGACTAACAGACCTATACCGGAGTGGTTTAATGGCTAGTAATTATACTCAGCATCAGTTACTTCAGAGAGTACCAGTACTCAGCAACAAAGAATACGATGACTTTGTTATGAATAAAAAGTATTTTGATATGTGGCACAAAGTACACACTAAGGAGCGCAACAATGCAGGAACATCTAGACTTAAAAGACTTTTTACTTTCTCCAAAGATGGGTAATAAAGTAACAACTTGGTATTACTATGAGGGTTGGAGGCTCTGTGAAATCAGTATAGGCAGTAAGTTTATTCATGTTAAACCTGTGCATGGTGGTTATTACAAGAAAAAAATACGAATTAAGCAGGGCCGAGAGATACTGAAGACTATGTATTGGAAAGCTGCTAGTTCTGACGCTTACTACAGAGCCTTGGCTGACGGTAAGAAACGTAAGCCACGTAACTGGGAGAAACTCTATGCCTAGAAAACTATATGAAACTAAACAGTCTTTAGCTGCTGAGACAAGCTTTGCCAAAGACTTGGAGAAATACTTTAAAGTTAATTTAAGAAAACTACCTATGCAATATGGGTTAGACTTTGTAGCTTTAGATACTAGAAGTTATAAACCTAAGTTCTTTTTAGAACTAAAAGACCGTAAGTGTAAACATAATACTTATCCTACTTATATAATATCTTTATCTAAGTTTTTAAAAGCTAAAGAGATTTATAGGTCTTTAAGTTTACATACATTCCTCTGTGTTAGATGGTTAGATACTAGTGGTTATATTTGTCTTGATGATATAGAGGATGATGAGATTGACATTACTATCGGAGGCCGTTATGATCGCAACGATTGGCAGGATGTAGAGCCATTGCTAACTATTGACATTGGAAAATTTACAATAATTGGAGATACAAAATGAGTACAGATAATCTTGATCCCTTTTCAGACATCAAAGATTACTTCACAACGCTGAAGGATGCAACAATGAAAGGCTCAATGAAAGCCAAGGCTTTGATGTTGGGTGGAGGTTTATTTATACTAGGGTTCTATGCCTTTGCTATTCTGTTATTGGCAGAGGTGATTGAACTAGTGGATTTACAAAGCCGAACAGGTGTGCTACCATCCACTATTGAGAACGTGATACTTGCCTTTCTGTTCTGGGCAGGTCACAGATATTTTTACACTAAAGCTAAAGAGGAGCTATAAATGGCTATAGTAGAAGGTACTGCTTACTGGGCTAGTGTTAAACGCCCTAACACAACTTATGAACCAGTGTATAGTGTTAACCTAGTTGTTGACGATACCACTGCTGCGGATTTCAAACGTCGTGGATTCAAGATTAAAGATATGGATGAAGGCCCTGCCATTATCATCAAGCGAAAGGTGAACGGTGGGCCGAAGGGAACTAGAGAGCCTCCTAAACTCTATGATCGTATGAAGAATGAGATTGATGTTGAAGTTGGTAACGGCTCCAAGGTCAAGGTTCAGTATCGTGAATGGGAAATGGATAGAGCTGGTAAGACCTATCAAGGTCTAGAGTTTCTAGCTATGCAGGTTCTTGATCTGGTTCCATACTCCAGTGGTGGGGTTGGTGATGAGTTTGATGTAGAAGAGTCCCTTGAGGATGAGCTATGACAGTATTTAAAACTGACCATGGAGATTATGATGTCTCCAAAATGTCACTGCAAAACCAACACATCTTTGTATTGGCTCAGAAGCTGATAGGTGATATCAAGTCTCTGTCAGATGACATTGAGTCCAAGAAGGCTGCGCTTGAGTGGTTCAAAGCACAGCTAGGGACTGAGTGTAATGACGATACAAAGATTACATATGAAAGAGCTAGGGATGAAGACGGTAGATTTATTGCCGATGATCCTGACACTCCTGAAAATGAAGCTTATGTTCAAAGTTAGTTGTGTGCTGTTGATTAGGGGAGTTTCGGCTCCCCGTTTTTTTAAGGAGCTAAAATGGCATTCGTTAAAACACATTTACCCTGCCCCGAATGTGGCGGGAGTGATCCGGCATCTTTAAATGAAGATGGATCAATGTACTGTTTCAGTTGCGATAAGTTTATTCCTAACAACGACAACAGTATTTCACCAACACCAATAGAGTTTAAGACATACAAGAATAACTCTGTTAATACTTCCGATGGTTCCTTCAACGCCCTGACAGACAGAGGTATCTCTCTTGATACCGCGAAGAAGTATGGCGTTAAATCTATTCTCAACTCCAAAGGCGAGGTAGATACTCACATCTATCCCTACTACAACGTCAACGAGATAGGTGCTTTCAAGCTTAGAGATACAAACAAGACATTCTTTTGGCAGGGTTCTTCTACTGGCACTGGTTTGTTTGGTCAGCAGTTGTTCCAAGAAGGGGGCAAGTACATCACTATCACTGAGGGTGAGTGTGATGCTATGGCAGCTTATGAACTTCTAGGATCTAAATGGCCTGTAGTCTCTCTGAAGAATGGTGCTGCCGGTGCAGTCAGAGATATCAAAGCATCTCTAGAGTTCTTGGAAAAGTTTGACAAGATTGTTATCAACTTTGATAGCGATACTCCGGGCAGAGAAGCTGCCAGAAAAGCTGCTAGGTTATTTACTCCCGGCAAAGCTTTGATCATGAGCCTACCCGAAGAGTTCAAGGATGCTAATGATATGCTGCGTAGCGGTAATCATAAGGCATATACTATAGCTTGGTGGGCTTCTAAGACTTATACTCCCTCCGGTATCATGAGTGCTAAAGATATTCTATCTAAGTATCATGATCGCCCTGAAAAAGAATCTATTCCTTATCCTTGGCATGGTCTGAACGAAAAACTCTATGGACTCAGAACCGGAGAGCTTGTTACTGTGACAGGTGGCACTGGTCTAGGTAAATCAAGTATCACCAGAGAGCTTGAACACTGGCTGATAAAGAACACTCAAGACAACGTAGGTATCATAGCTCTTGAGGAAGATTACTATAAGACTGCTGACTGTCTGGTATCCATTGAGGCTAACGCCAGATTATATATTGATCACATCAGAAAAGAGTATCCCAAGGAGGAGCTAGATACTATGTTAGCTAATCTCTTTGGTGATGATCGTGTTTGGATTCACTCGCACTTTGGATCTAACGACATTGATGAGATCTTTGCCAAGGTCAGATACATGATTGTTGGTTTGGATTGTAAGTGGGTAGTAGTAGATCACTTACATATGTTACTGTCGGCCAGTGCCGAGGGTGATGAGCGAAGAACTATTGATACAATAATGCACAAGCTCCGGTCTATTGTTGAAGAAACAAATGCGGGTTTGATTCTTGTATCTCACCTCAAGAGGATTGAAGGCAACAGGGGTCACGAGAATGGTGTTACTGTTAATCTCAGTCACCTCAGAGGCTCTCAGTCTATTGCACAGCTATCAGATTGTGTACTAGCTTTGGAGCGCAACCAACAATCTGACGATCCCAACGAAGCCAATACGACCCACGTTAGAGTACTGAAGTCTAGGTATACTGGAGATGTGGGAATGGCAACTCATCTGATGTATGATAAAGAAACAGGTAGATTATCTGAGATAATTGACTACGAAGATGAGCTAGAAGATGCGGATGAAGCATTATGAAATCATTAGTTTTTGATATTGAGACAGATGGAGTAACAGATGTTACTGTTATATGGTGTATTTCTGCTGTAGATCTGGATAGCTCTGCTGTTTATGAGTTCGGCCCTGATCAAATAGATGAAGGAGTTAAGCTATTACAACAGGCTGATAAGCTTATCGGTCACAATATTATTAACTATGATGTCCCTTGGATATACAGAATGTGCGGCGTAGATCTATCAGATAAGAAGTTGGTAGACACTCTGATCATTTCAAGATTGTTCAATCCGGTACGTGAAGGCGGTCATAGTCTCAAGCAATGGGGTGAGACAGTAGGTTTCTCTAAAAGTGGCTACGATGATTTTACAGCCTATAGCCCTGAGATGATGGCCAGATGTACCAGTGATGTTATTCTTAATAAGAAAGTTTATTTTGAATTACGTAAGGAAGCTGCGGGTTTCTCTAAGCAGTCTATAGATATAGAGAACAAAGTAGCTAACATCCTTAAAGAACAGGAAGAACATGGTTTCTTGTTTGATCAGAGAGCCGCCTCCCTTTTACTGGCAGAGTTAACCGAAGAAATGGAGTTAGTAACTGCTGAAGTTAAGAAGCGATTCAAACCCAAGGTAGAAAGAATAGAAATATTCAAACGTCAGACCAAGACAGGTAAGGTATCTAAGATGGGTGAAACCTTGCAGGGTAAAGGCGTAAGGCTTACTGACGATGACTACAAAGAAATATGTCGCAAAGGATCTATCATACGTGAGAAGAGAATAGAGTTTAATCTAGGCTCACGCAAACAGATAGGAGAATATCTACAGGAGTTTGGTTGGAAGCCGAAGAAGTTTACTCCTACTGGTCAGCCGATGGTTGATGAAAAGATATTATCTAACGTAAAAGATATACCAGAAGCATCCCTCATAGGTAGATATCTGATGTTACAGAAACGGATATCTCAGATAAATTCATGGTTCAAGGAGCTAGGCAAGGATGGCAGAGTTCATGGATTTGTTAACCATAATGGTACTGTTACTGGTAGAATGACTCACAGGAACCCCAACATGGCTCAAGTTCCTAACTGTTCCGCTCCTTACGGTAAGGAATGCAGAGCCTGTTGGGTAGTTCCTCCTAAACACAAGCTTGTAGGTATTGATGCCAGTGGTCTTGAGTTGAGGATGCTGGCTCACTACATGAATGATGAAGGCTTTATAGATGAAATTCTCAACGGAGATATACACACAGCTAATCAAAGACTTGCAGGTCTTGAATCAAGAAATCAGGCAAAGACATTCATCTATGCACTCATATACGGAGCGGGAGATGAAAAAATTGGGACGGTGGTTGGAGGAAGCAAGAAAGACGGCAAACGACTTAGAGACACTTTCCTTAATAATCTCCCATCATTTAGAACTCTTATCGCTAAAGTATCAAGAGCTGCAACCAAAGGATTCCTCAAAGGATTAGATGGACGCAAGATCAAAGTTAGATCACAGCACAGCGCACTTAATGCTCTGTTACAGGGTGGTGGTGCTATCGTTATGAAGCAGGGATTGATTCTATTTCATGAGAAGATACAGGAGTATGGTGCTGTTGTTGTTGGTAATGTTCATGATGAATGGCAGGTAGAAGTACCAGAGCAGTACGCAGAAGAAGTAGGTAAGGCAGGTGTTGAGTCTATTATACAAGCAGGTGTAGACCTTGGACTCAACTGTCCCTTAGATGGTGAATATAAAATAGGAGATAACTGGAGTGAAACTCATTGAGATGAAGCAACAAAAGTTATTTGAAAACACAAGCCCTTATGTGCACGAATATGATTATCACAGACTTAGAACAGGCAGACTTAAAGTGTGGCACTATATGAAAAATAATGAGTGGGCTACTTTAAGAGAAATATCTGAGGCTACTTATGTACCTGAAGCTAGTGCCTCTGCCTGTCTTAGAGATTTCAGAAAAGAAGAGTACGGTTCTCATATAGTAAATCGCAGAATAAGAGGAAAGAGAACAGGTGGCCTTTGGGAATACCAACTAATAGAGAAAATTAACAATGAAGACTAAACATGAGCCGAACAGAATAGGTGACCTAGCAGAGCATTATGCTATCACTTGGTTGTGGGATAACGGGTATCATGTCTTTAAGAACTGTGGTTGCACAGGCCCAGTTGATATTGTTGCTCTCTCCCCCGAAGGAAAAATAACTCTGATAGATGTTAAGTCTTATAAGGATGGAAGGCTATCAGCAAAAACAGAATTACAAAAAGAACTAGGCGTACAGTATTTACACTACAACTCAGAGACACGTAAGTGTCGTTTTGTCAGGCACAGAAAATGAAATCACCACAGAATATAGTAGAAGATATATACGAGAATCTGAAACCTCTCTGTGATGGAGAGCCTCTGGATCTATCTGAAGAAGAGATAGATAAGTTTGGCGATGATATGAAAAACATATTACGTCACTGGGCCAAGCCTACGGCCAGAGACTCTAACTTTACTTTGCGTATGTCTAACGTAGGTAAACCTGCCCGTCAGCTTTGGTATGACAACAGGGAAGAGAATACTTCTTCTGTTGCCCCTAGCACGATGATCAAGTTTCTCTATGGACATATCCTTGAAGAAGTAGTTCTTATGTTAGCTAGGCTGTCAGGCCACGATGTAACAGATGAGCAGAAAGAAGTAGAGGTTGGCGGTGTCAAAGGACACATAGACTGTAAGATAGATGGTGAGGTTGTAGATGTTAAGACCGCATCATCCTACGCCTTTAAGAAATTTAAATATGGTACTCTGCCAGACGATGATCCTTTTGGTTATATAGCTCAACTGTCTGGGTACGAACAGGCTGAAGGCACTAAGCATGGCGGGTTCCTTACAATCAACAAGGAGACAGGTGAACTGGCTTTCTATGCTCCTGATGATTTTGATAAGATAGATACAAAGAAGCGTATAAGCTCTCTCAAGAAATCTTTAAAAGCTGATGAACCTCCTGCAAAGTGTTATGATGATGTACCAGAGGGAGCTAAAGGAAACATGAAACTAAGTCGGGGATGCTCTTACTGTCCCCATAAGTTTGTATGTCATGCTGACGCTAACGATGGTTCAGGACTCAGAGGTTTTAGATATGCCAAGGGTGTTACTTACTTCACCAAGATAGTCAAAGAACCTAACGTAGAAGAGATACTATGAACGGTAGAAAAAGTAAACTGGCTAGGCGGCTTGCTAAAGACCTAGCTTTTGGCTGGCTTAAAACTCTAGTCAGTAAAGAAGAGGCAGAGAAGATAACCCAAGATAACTTCATGGATCTCATGCCAAAGCAAACACATATCATGAACGAAGGACAGATGCGTTTAATGCCGAATACCTATAGGTGGTTCATCAAGCAGGTCAAAGCATCTGGCGTGGATAATATAAATGGTAGAAAATCTGGATAGTATTGACCTAGCACATTTGATTGTTGCTACTAGTGCTTTCTTGTTGTCTAAGAATGCTGACATCTCTGAAGTCCCAGACTCTGTGATTGAAAGAATCTGTGATCTTGCAGACTATGAATTAGCTTTTAGACTTGAGAGTACAGTGCATTGAAAAAGGCAAAGGTCAGGAAGGGTTATAGAAAACGTAGAGTGCAGCGTCCTGTAGAGAAGAATGTACCTACCAACTATGACTCCATATGGGAATACAATCTGCATCATGGGTTGCTCAAGAACTGGAAGCATCATGACAGAAAGATTCCTTACGTAGTTAATCATGTCTATCACCCAGACTTTAGTAAGAAGATAGGACGCAAGACTTATCTAATTGAAGCTAAAGGCCGCTTCTGGGATTACTCAGAATACAGTAAGTACATTTGGATAAAGAAGATGCTGCCTCCTAACGTGGAGCTAGTGTTTCTTTTTGCTGATCCCAATGCTCCAATGCCTCAGGCCAAACGCCGTAAGGATGGAACCAAGAGAAGCCACGGTGAGTGGGCCGGAGCCAACGGCTTCAAGTGGTACAGTGAAGAAAGTATTCCTGATGATTGGATAGATAAAGAATACAGAGAAAGCGAGAGGTTCAAAGAAGAGTACTTTGATATAGATAAGGAGCAAGAATGACTGATAATGTAAACAACCCTCCCCACTACAACAAAGGTGGTGTGGAATGTATTGAAGCCATTGAGAGTATGCTTACAGCAGAAGAGTTTATAGGATACTTACGTGGCAACAGCCTGAAGTACAGGTGGCGTTTCCGCTATAAGAATGGCGTAGAAGATTTATATAAAGCACAGTGGTACGAAGATAGACTTATTAAGTACATAGAAAAAACTGGATGTAAGGTAAAAGAATGACAACTAAAATTGGAGTACAAGACTACAAGGGAATCAAGATAGATTATTCCCGCGAAGAACTGCTTGGAGATTTTGCGATAGCAACTCTCAAGGATAGATACTTCTGGCAGAACGAGGATCACGCCCAAGAAGCATTTGCTAGGGCCGCTATATTTGGAGCAACTTATAATGAAACTACTGACTACGCTTTGGCACAACGGCTTTATGAATATAGTAGCCAACTTTGGTTTATGTTTAGCACTCCTATCCTTAGCAACGGGGGTACAAGCCGTGGGCTTCCTATCAGTTGCTTTCTTAATTATGTACCTGATTCCCGTTATGGTTTATCTAATCACTATGATGAGAACATATGGCTCGCAAGTGGAGGTGGAGGCATCGGTGGATATTGGGGCGATATCCGTAGTAATGGGGTGGATACTGCTAACGGCAGCAAGTCTACTGGTTCAATTCCATTTATGCACGTTGTAGATAGTCAGATGTTAGCTTTCAATCAGGGTGTTACCCGTAGAGGAAGCTATGCTGCTTATATGGATATCTCTCATCCAGAGATTGAAGAGTTTATATCTATGCGTAAGACTACAGGAGGAGATATTAATCGTAAGTGTCTCAACCTACACAACGGTGTCAACATAACTGATGAGTTTCTGGCGGCTGTTAAACGTGATGACGATTGGAGACTTATAGATCCTAAGACTAATACAGCCGTTAAAACTGTATCAGCTAGGGATCTCTGGTGGCAGCTTATATCTACTAGGGCTGAGACAGGTGAGCCTTACATAGTCAACATAGACAGATGCAATGAAGCCCTGCCTGACGAGCAGAAGGCACTGGGTCTTGATATTAAACAGAGCAATCTGTGTTCTGAGATTACACTAGCTACCAACAAAGAGCGTACCGCCGTGTGCTGCTTGTCTAGTGTTAATCTAGAATATTTTGATGAGTGGTCTACAGTTGATACATTTATACCCGACTTGATCACTATGCTAGATAACGTGATACAGCATTTTGTAAATTATGCTGTGGGTGAATGGCCTACTCAAAACGAATACATGATCAACAAGCCTCTAGACTTTCAGCAGTTTCAAGATTGCTGCAATCCCAAGAGGATCGGATACGCTAAAGCTGCCTACTCAGCCTACCGCGAGAGATCACTGGGGCTTGGGGCTATGGGGTTTCATAGCTATCTACAGTCTAAGGGCATAGCGTTTGAGAGTATGTACGCTGCCTCTTTCAACCACAAATCTTTCTCACTGATCAAAGATCGGGCCGCTGCTGCTTCACGTATACTAGCTGAAGAGCGGGGCGAAGCCCCTGATATGTTAGGCAGCGGTAAGAGGAATGCACACCTTCTGGCTGTTGCTCCTAACGCTTCTAGCTCTATCATCTGCGGTGTTACAAGCCCATCTATTGAGCCTTTTAGGGCCAATACATTTACCCACAAGACTCTCTCCGGCTCATTCAGGGTCAAGAACAAGTTCTTAGAGAAAGAACTCAAGGCGGTATTCCCCACAAAGGAAGAGCGTGAGAAAGTCTGGAAAGATATCGCAGCCCATGATGGCTCTGTTCAGCATATAGAAGAACTGTCAGAGGAAACTAGGGAGGTCTTCAAGACAGCTCCTGAGATCAATCAAATATGGGTCATTGAACACGCAACCAACAGGCAAAAGTATATCTGCCAGAGCCAGAGTGTTAATCTTTTCTTTGTGCCTCCTAAGTCTACTGCTGATCAAGAGACACACAATGCTTATCTACAGTATGTTAACGATGTACACTGGGCGGGTGCTAAGAATCTGAAGTCTATGTATTATCTCAGGTCGGATGCTGCAAGATCTGCTGAGAATGTAAACGTCAAGATTCCGCGCATCAACCTCTCTGATGGGGAGTGTTTGAGCTGTGAAGGATAAAGTATTAGTAGAAGTTAAATGGGAGGATGCTTGGACAGACTTCCAAGATATAGAACTAAGCAAGGCCAAGAAACTTAAACCCATACCAAGAACTACTGTTGGGTGGTTGGTTACTGAGAATCATCAGTGTGTTGTGTTATGCACTGACTATTACGATAAAGATAAATCAGTGATCAATACCCCAATTGTTATTCCATCTGGTATGATAACTAATATGTACAAATACGATGTCATACAAACAATGTGATAACTGTGGTTGTAAGATGACTGAGATATTATTTTATGACCGATCTGATGAAACAAAGAAACTTTACCATGAGGCGTGGCAGTGTCCTTTCTGTCAGCTACGAATAGAAAAACCTAAGGAGAAGAAGTGAGTTTACTATCAACACGCGACTACTATAAACCTTTTGATCACCCTTGGATGTTTGATTATTACTTCCAACAAAATCAGATGCACTGGTTCCCTGAAGATGTACCGCTGCACAACGATGTAAAAGATTGGCAGGATATGTCAGACCAAGAAAAGAATCTACTGACTCAGATCTTCAGGCTCTTTACACAGTCGGATGTAGATGTAGGTGCAGGCTATATAGATAGATATATGCGTATCTTCAAAAAGCCTGAGGCCCGTATGATGATGGGTTCTTTTGCCAACATGGAATCTATACATCAACACGCCTACAGCCTGCTGCTAGACACTGTGGGTATGCCAGAGGTTGAGTACAAAGCCTTTGCCGAATATGAAGAGATGTCAGACAAGCATGAATACATCAATGATTTGAAGATTTCTAAGTCAGACAAGAAGTCTATCGCCAAGAACCTAGCGGTCTACAGTGCCTTCACAGAAGGACTACAGTTGTTCTCAAGCTTTGTAATCCTTCTTAACTTCCCGCGCTTTGGTAAGATGAAGGGCATGGGGCAGATCGTTAGCTACAGTATCAAGGATGAATCTTTACACGTTGAAGCTATGACCAAGCTCTTCCGAGAGTTCATACAAGAGAACATTGATATATGGACTGATGAGTTCAAGAAAGAAATCTATCAGTCATGCAGGGATATGGTAAACCTAGAGCAGAAGTTTCTGGATCTAGTGTTTGAGATGGGAGACATTCCCGGCCTTACACGCAAAGAGATGTCAGACTATGTTGAATACATTGCAGATCGTAGGCTGCTTCAACTTGGTCTGAAACCTAACTATAACGTAAAGGACAACCCCTTGGATTGGCTTGATGATGTACTGGGTGTTGAACACCAGAACTTCTTTGAGGGCAGAGCAACGGCCTATATGAAAGCCGGACTCCGAGGGAATCAAGAAGGAATTACTTTCTCGTGAAGACAGGAAACATTGTCTCTATGGCAGTTCAGCTAGGGACTGATGGTAACATCTACTGTGAGTTCTCTGAGCTGCCGTTTGAAGAGATAGAAAAGATCTTTGAGGATAAGTATGAAGCATCCCTAATCCAAACTATTCATAAGTTTATGAACAGGCGGTTTAAGGATGCTT
>Ga0255768_10004180_pt1 | contig 14181 bp, 14 predicted proteins | sample 071ome_33_FD_179983 | JGI IMG/M metagenome (GOLD analysis project Ga0255768, IMG submission 179983) | Coastal salt marsh microbial communities from the Groves Creek Marsh, Skidaway Island, Georgia - 071412AT metaG (version 2) | ecosystem: Environmental > Aquatic > Marine > Intertidal zone >...
AACCGTACCGCCAACAGCGATAGCTGTAGCACCGGTATTCCCCATATTAGTTCTAAAATCCGGGTATGGAGGTTGAGGTAAAATCCCCTTTTGAGTTGTAATTGGAGATGGATTGTAATTAAAATCAGGATATCCAAGAGGTATGTTATCCAATCTTCCAGGAGTTGTTTGCGGTAATGTTGCTATTTCAGCATATCTAAAGGTTAAAAGATGTTTATCCTGGTTTATGTAAACTGGATGTTGGAATGTTCCGTTTAGATATTGACTTTGGGTCAATCCAGTAACATTAGTGGCTTTTACTCCCAATTGGGAAGCACAGTCGTTTACAGTCATCGGTTGAAGTGGAACCACTACGGCAAACGAATATAATATTTCATCACCTCCAGGAATATACGAGTTCTCGTATTCGATAAAAAGGTATGAGAATTTCTTTACACTATTTTTGGAAATAATTGGGTCTCCCTTTCTAGAAAATGCTTGATCATAAGATTCTTGATCTATTCTTAGGGGGAGTAGTTTACCAATGCCCAATTTACCAAAGCCCTGAGTATCGGGCTGTATAAGTGTCGATGCAACACCCTTTAAACCTTTAGCGTCTAACTCTGCTCTAGAAACTCTTAGGTTTTTATTTCTACTGTTTTTAAGTTGCTTCAACCCAGGATAATTTTCTTTTATATATCTTGAGTGGGTGTAGGTGGTTTTAGAATTTATCTATAGAAAGTGATGAGAAGTTATTTAGCTTCTGTATTTCCATTTTCCAATCAAAGATTTCATGAGGCATTGGTGCGTGATTAATCACAAAGATATTAAGTCCTAATTCCTTACATGTATTTTTCAATATCTTAAGTATTGAGTAAACACCATCAGGATCAACAGAACTGAATAGTTCATCAAGGAAAAGTAGGTTTATATTGCTAAATTTCATTTTCATCAACTTCATTATAGCAATGAGGACAACAAAATCAACTTTTTTCATCTCTCCAGTACTTAGTGTCTGTGAAGACACCTCAATTCCCATATGGTAAATAGAAGCATTAAACTCCTCGTCAAATATTACCCTATAATCTAAGTGCATTTTTGAAAGGAGATCCATAATTTCAGAGTTCAAAGATGGTAGAATAGTTTTTATCGCCATTTGTTTAACTCCCTTCTCTCCCAGAATATCATCAATAGTTTTGAGCCATGATGTTTTTTCCTCACCATTTAACTTTTCAACATTCAAGGAATCCAGATCCTTTTGGAGATTAGCAACCAATCTTTCAAGGGCTTCAGTTTGATTGTTAGCACCTTCTCTTTCTAATTCCTTTATGCGATTACCAAAGTCGATTATAGCATTTTTAATCTTCAATCCCTTCTCCATTAAGGATGTTTTTCTGTTTGCTATATTCATATCCTCCTCCTGGTACTTTTTAAGATCTTGTTCTGCTTTTTGTAGATTATCCTCTAATTTGGATTTTTCAGACTCCAGTTCTTTTTTTAAACTTGAATGGAAATCTGATTTAAGATCTGACTCGCAAGTTGGACATTTATCGTGGCTATATAAGTGGAGTTTTTTTGTAAGATCCCTTATCTGGAGATTGTATGATGAAACCACTGTATTAGATTCTCTCAAGGAAGATTTAAGCGTTTCCTCCTCCTTTTTAAAATCAACTATTAGCTCCTTATGATGATCCCTTAACGAATTAAATTTTTCAAGGGATGTTTTTAGCTCTTCTAGCTTCTCAAGGGTTTGCTGTTGAATCTCCTCCGAAAGGCTCTCCATTTCATTATAAGAATTTTGAATTGAGGTTTCAAGAGAAGATATTTTTCCTATGGTGTTATCCAATACTTGTCTTATCTTTCGGGATTCCGTTTTGATAACATCCCTCATCTGGTTTAGAATATGAAAACCAAATATTTTATCCACAATAGCCCTTTTATCACTTGGACTCATTTTTATAAAACTCTTAAAGTCATTAATTGACAGTAACAGTGTGTTATTGAAAACATAATATGGGATTCCAATAATATCGTCTTCCAAATATTCCTGGATGGATCTGGATCCAGCCTTATCATATTCAGTACCATTAACAGTTAATTTAAAAAGATTTGGATCTAAACCCCTTTCCACAATGACCTCAATCCCGTAGTTATCCAAAGTAACCCTGGTCCAAGCATTTCCGTTAATCCTGTTTGGTATGTCCTTAAGTTTTTTACCTTCTACCTTACCGTACAGTGCAAAGGTTATAACCTGAGAGATCGAAGTTTTACCAGCACCATTTTCTCCAACAATCTGATACAGGCTAGTTTCGTTTGATAAATCGAGTTCTTGTTTCCTATTTCCATAGGAAGTAAAATTTTTCCACTCTACCTTTGTTATTCTCATATTCGATCCTCCTGCTCTCCTGTGGTTACAATCTTATGTAGCTTGTTAATACTACCAACTAACTTATCCTTAGTTTCCTGATCATAATCCAATGAGGAAACAAAAGTCTCTATAAAGTCCATTACGCTAAAAGTTCTATGTCCAGAGGTTTGCAATTGCTCATTTAGAAGCTCTGCTTGATTTGGATCATAGGGGTGGAATGATATCTTTCTAGGTGAAGTTACCTCATCAGTTAAGATATTTAAAGGGGCTTTAAGTGACATGCTAGAATCAATCATGATGTCAACAAACCCATTACACATCAGCCTTTCAGCATCATCTATTGTAAATTCAAGAACAGAACTAAAATCATATTTAAGAAACTTAGGGCTTTTATTATTTTCAAAATAAGTCTCCTCTCCGCTCTCTAGATCTAACAAGGTAATACCTTTTGGATTTTGTCTATCAGATCTTGTTAATTGATAAGGAGATCCTAGCATCTTGACATTTCCAAGTTCTTGTGCGTAATGAATATGTCCTGAATACACCTTTCCGAATTTCTTGGTGTCATCAAGTTTAATACCATCGTCTATCTTCACGAATTTATTAAAGCGCATACCAGTAACATCAGTATGACAACAAAGATAATCATGAGGCTCAGCTCCTTCCAGACATTCCCTTTCTGCCTCGTGATCTTTCCTCCATGGCATTAGGAAGAAGGTTTTACTGCCAAGTTCCAATGTTACTGGTTCCTCGTGAACAACGATATTAGGTATCCATTTAAGTGATTTAAGTGAATTTATATCATTACTTGTTTTTCCCCAGATGTCATGGTTCCCAATAATTATATGAACACCATCCTTAAATCTATTAGATAGCTTTTCAGCAACCTCAACCCCTAAGTTTAATACCTTAAGGTTTACACTTTGTCTAGAATCGTAATAATCACCAAGGTGGATGAGTACATCACCTTCTCGATATTCTTTATCAACTAGTGGCAAAAACCAATTGTCAAAATAATCACTAATTATTTCAATCCACTCATTCGAATTGTTTCTTATTCCCAAGTGGGTATCCGTGATAAACCACACCCTTTTAACATTTGGGTTATTAATTCTCAGCTGAGATACATCCATTAAAAAAGTCTTTTAATCTTCCTTTTGGAAAGAACACCAAATTTTAACTCAAGCTCATTTATGATTGTTTCCTTATATTTAGCGGGAATTAATTCATATGCTTTAGTATATGGCACATTTATAAAATCGCAAATCACGACAAACTTCTCAGAAAAACCAAATTCGGTTTCCTCTAATTTTTCCAGCACATCTTGGAATAAGTGTGGTATTAGATCTTTAGGTATTTTCTTTTTATAAGAAAGAGGATACCACCTAGAGGATTGGAAAGCAGCAAAAACTGTTTCTTCAAGTTTTTTTCTGTGCAAATATTCTTCTTCGTCATAACTCCCTTCCAGAAAAGTGTGATTTACATTTATCTCATAGCTTTCATGGTAAGAGCTATCATTTGTTGGATTGTTATGTGCACCAAAAATCTTATCTCCTAGTTGCTTTTTTTTAGGGGCTGATTCCCCAGTAGCTCCGATATTTTTCTTTTTCCTTCCAAACATTAAATTTTTTTATTTTTTACCCCTCAGTGTGCATAGGAATACTATTCTCAGAGATTCTCATATATGTATAATCCACATCAAACATTTTGTAGGCATTCTTATAACCATCGTCTCTATTTGCAATGAGCTTAAGCTTGTATTCCCTATTTGCATACATAACAGGATCTTGTATGATTCCAAAAAGGCCATCTACAGTCGCAACCAATCCAGAGGATTCAGCTGCTGAGTTTATGCTTAAGTCTGTAGAATCAAAATCACTTTGCTTTGTTTGAGTTGCTGTAATAACTGACCATTCATTTGCCATAGCCATACCCCGGATATCTTCTGCTATTTGTTTGATCTTCATGTAGGTATTTTCAGAGTTAGGGTTTCTCCAGTTCTTCATTATATTGATGTAATCAATCACAACCACTTTAAACTTAATACCATTATGTTCCTCAACTTTTTTAAGATACCTCTCAACATCAAGAGATGAAGCTTGCGAAGTTGGAAATTCCTGACAAATAGCTTTCCAGGGACCCTTAAATTATCATAAGTTAATGACGAGATCTTCTTCTTGAGTTTCACTTGGTCTTCAACAACATCTGAATATTCATTTACTGGTATTCCCAATAAGTTAGCACCAAGTCTCTTCACATATTTCCGATCGCTCATCTCGAGAGATATCACAGCCACGTTGTGGCCTGCCCTGACTGCCTGCGAAGCTATATTCCCTAGCCAAAGAGATTTACCGACTTTAGGCATTCCCATAAAAACATAGAGGGACTTGGCATTGAATCCACCACCTAAAACAGTATCAATAAAAGGGAACCCAGACGAAAACCTATTATATGTTAATTGCTTATGACTTTCAGGATGAAAGAAGTCCAGACCGTGGTCAAATGAGAAATCTATATTGTTTCTTTCTACGACAATATTTTTAAACGTAGAAATTACGTCTTTAATATTCTCAGAAGTTACTTGAGTTGTCTGGATATACTTTACTCCATCGACTGCACTACCAACTAGGTTTTTATATTCAATAAAAAGTTCCGTTGTTTCCTTCAGCCAATCATCTTGATATCTTGTAAGGTCAACATTATAAACCGCATCGACTTCACCAGGCTGAAGATCCTTTTGATCTAGCTTGGCTCCTTCTTTTAATTGCTCTGCTGTTGGACTTTCATTATATTTCTCCCAAAACTTTTTACCGAGATTAAATATATCCTGAAAGCCATTGTTTTTAAAGAAATCCGCTTTACAGTTTTCAACATAGGATGGGTTATCTAGAATATATCTTAATATTATATTTTCCGAGTGAGTTAAATCCATGTTTTATTCAGAATATCTTGGTGTTTCCTTTAACTTATATTTTTTATTTCCTGCATAAACGCCGGCTTCTATAAAATCGCCTTCATTTATCATAGTTTCTATGACCTCACCATGTTTTGTTTTCGACCAATTAGCACCGAATACTGAATTAAAAGTTTGTAGGGTAAATTCACCGCTAGACCTACCATCTTTGACTAAATAAACTGAAAGCTCGTATATCACATCCTCCTTTGTTGGGTAACTCGGTAAGGATTTCCATAGGTTCATCAGATATTTGAATTTTACCTTTCTCCTATTCATCAACTTCGGATTCTAATGCGCTACTAATTTCATCATTAGAAGCCATTGCTGGTAGCTTAAAGTGGGATTGTATAACATTCCTATCCAATTCCTCTAATACCTCCTGAGTAAATACCTCGGGGGTGAATAACTGCGAAGAGGTAACAGTTTTACCAAGGTGTCTGATTGCCCATCTTGCTTGTGGGCTATCGCTAGGGATAAAGACCGTTTCTTTCTTACCATCAACCTTTTTTTCTTCGAACTTACCACGACCAATTCCACAGGCTTCCCAACTAATAAAGTCTTGTAGGCCTACATAAGGATTCATACCATTAGCAAATGAAATATGGAATTTAACTGGCTCTGGAACCGTAAACCTACTTTTCTTGAGATTCGAGGTAACAATGATACCTGTCTTTGTAGTGCTATTGCCTTCTTTAAGCTGTGCCTTAGAAAGGAACGAAATAACAGACATTGCAAAGATAGGTCCATCACCTCCGGAACTTTCCTTTGTTGGGAAGAAACCACCTCCAGCGTAAACGTGGTTCGTACACACCAAAGGAATTTTAGCTGCTGTGAGGTCGAGTGTGATAACACGGAATAGCTTTCTCAACTCCTTAGCTTTAGCACCCATATCTGCAGCGTTCTTACCTGAGATAGCATCATTTAATTCCTTATCTGTACTAAGCATACCTAGAGAATCAAGAACTAAAAGGATCTTAGGTTGATTTCCCTTTTCTTTAGCCTTTTTAACAAGCTCTATTAAGTTAGTAACGAAAGTCTGAAACTCCGTTACAGTTTTAATAGGTTGATATCTCACCTTATCTGGGTCGATACCAAACTTAATTGCTGAGCTCTTATCGATAGCACCTTCTGTATCACAATAAATAACATCATATCCCTTTTTCTGTGCCTCTCTTGCTACGTTCAAACAAACAAAAGATTTGCCAGTCCCTGGATCTCCCATAAGACCCAAGCTTCTAGTGTTTGGGATACCACCAAATAATGTTCCCGATAATTGTGCGTTTAATAAATAATTCCCCGTAGGGATCCATTCATCTACTTCACTAAATGTGTTCTCTGTAAGAATAGATCCCGTTTCAAATCCCTTAATCTTAGATAATTCCTTGTCTAAATCTAAAAATGAAAATCCTGATGTTGACTTCTTTGCCATGACTTAACTTTATAGTTTGATTACTATACTGTAGTTAAGAAGAAGTGTTTCCCAGACTTGATTTAAGTTTGGGACCTTTCGCGGGTGCGACCCTATCTATTAAAAAGTTTGGGGTTTGGGACCCTTTAAGATCCCTTAGATAATATAAAACTCTATCCCTGGGGAATCACAGGTAATTCTTTTAGGGGGTAAACCTAGGTATTGTTTCACTTTACCTAAAATATTTTTACTGTCCCCTGTTAATTCTTCGTTGGAGTAATGATCTTAGCTCATTTGGATCTACCAATCTTCCGGGTGCATTAGATGTCGAGACTGGTGTAGCATTAACTGGAGGTAACTCCTCGTCTTGTGCAATTGGGACCATAAGAGATGCCCTCCTTCTAAGATTTCTTATCTTCTCTTTTTCTGCTATCTTATCTTCTATAGAATCCAAAATACGATTCCCTGCTTCTATAAAATCTCCAGCATCTGTTGATGGTGCAAGCTCGTCGATTATATTATCTTTGGCTTTTCCTATCTTTTCAATACCTTCCCTAACTGATTCTTGAAGATCTATTAGATCCACGTATTGATCAACAAGGTATTTGTCTTGTACTGAATCAATTGACCATCCCTTCCTTTTATAAGAATTCTTAACAGATTTTGAGATTTTAAGTGACTGATCTGGGGTTTCAGTTCCAATTACTTCTTTCACCTTTTCTGAAGCTGGTGTGATATATCTCCCAACGACATTATCGATAAAAGATTTGCTATCAGGGAAAATCTCTTTTAGCTCCCTAGCAGTAGATAATGCTTGTGTAACCGAAGACCTTAAGGCATCTGCTAACATAAGAACCTCTGCTTCGCTAGGTGCTCTTTTTTTTCCAAAAGCCTCGTTTATGGCAGATTCAGATAACGTATAAGGGTTTTCTGGTAATGCACCATTTAACAGACCTAATCTTTCTTTTATACTCTTTTCCGGTAAATTTTGGGTTAATAGGTTAGATGCAGCTCTAAACTTTTCCAGAGCTACTGGTATTGATCTAGAATGTACACCTACATCGAAGAATCTGCCAATATTGAGATCATCATCCCTTCTCCCCTTTGCATACCTTTCTATATCGTTTTGAAGTTCCTTGGATGTAGAAATAATGTTATCCCATTTGGAATCTAGATTTCTAGCCTTTTTTATAGCCGACATTAATCTATCCCATTCTCTTGGATCAACCTCGGGATTTGCTATCGAGTAGAAGTAGCCAAGTAGATTTAATGCTCTGCTTACCCCAAGAGCCACTGCTCTATAAGCAGATAAAGGAGAATAACTAGTATTCTCCTTTTCGTTAATATTAAACTCTTGATATGGCTTAATGAATTTCACCTGTTTAAAAATCGCAATCTACTTCGTATGATTCTTTATTACCATTATATAATTTTAAAGACCATTTGTAGCTGTCGTTATACGAACTTCCGACAGTTTTTTTCCTTAGTTGCTTGTATGTTTCACCAAACTCCTTGATCTCATCCCATAAATGCTCCCAAGCGTCTCTGTCTGATAATTTAAGATTCTTATATTCATCATTTAGCAGGTTAGCCGCTTTTTTCACGAAAGGTACCCTAATTCTTCTATACCACCAAGTTCCCTTGGAATCGTATCTTCTACCGAAAACGTCATCAACTGCTTCGTCTTCGTCGTCATTGAATGTTCCTTTGTACTCTTTCCAATAATCCGTATCATCGTAAAGATCAACGATTCTGTTATTAGCCTTTGAAAGAAGATCCTGTATTTCTTCGACAACTTTATCAACATCAATTGACGGAGTTTCTTCAGCTGCTTCTTCCTCGGGTTCCTCTTCTGGATCCTGTGGTTTTGGAGCTCTTGGTGCAGGTGCTGTTCCTTTTGCTTTATCTGGATCAAACGTTTCGTTGATAACATCAAATGAATTAAACCCTCTAAGGAATTTGAATTCTGATTCGTTCAATGGTTCGTAGACTATCTTGTCCATAAGCTCCTGTGTTATCACGTCGCTTGTATCATCCATTTCAAAACCAGCTTTAAGAGCTTTAACGATCGCTTTGGTTGTATTTCCAAACATACCATCATCTCCGTACTTCATAAACTTCTGGAACAATTCAAAGTCATCGAAAGGCTCATAATCTTTAAACTTATCCATTACTGCTTTTTGGAATTTAGCTACCTCAGCATTCTTCCTTCTGCCTGAGATTTTATCTGGGTCGAGATCTCCAGATAATTCTATTTTCTTAGCTGCTTTTTCTTCCTCTTCTTTTTTGGCTGCTGCTTCCTCAGCTTGTTTAGTGAGTTCTTCCCTTACTTCTTGCTCAAGTCTTAGAGCATTTTCTGCAAAATCTAATCCTTGAATGTAAATTGCAGATGCCTCTTTATTTGCAGTATTGGACTTAGCCATTTTCTCTTCCTGTTTTGCAACCTCTACGGGGATCTCGTTCATTCTATTTCCAATCTCTTGCAATCTAGTGTTATCAATGTCTTTTCTCTTAGATGCACCTAATTCTGCTAATTCCATGATAATATCAGAAACCTCTTTTATTAGATTACCCACTAGGGTTTGCATTCCCTGACTATCCTTTTGACCCTCTAATTGAGCTTTCAAAGCAACTGCTTGACTATTTAGGGACCTAATATTTCCTTTCTTTGTCCAAGCTTCAAAGATTGGTTCGCCATTAAATTCTAAGGATTCCTTTACTGCTTCCTTTGCTGCCTTTACAGCTTGATCGGACTCTTTTTTGGTTTTTTGTAAAAGATCCTTATATTCATTAAACATTGAATTTACTATATCATTAATGGCATTAAGAATGTCTTCTTCTCCAGAGTATTGATTAATAAGAGCAGCTAATGCCTCAGTGTATTTGTCAGAAGCTTTCTTCCATTCGACGTTAACTTTCTTTTCTTTAAATGGATCCATAACCTCGCCGGATACTGATTCAGTAGCTTTCCTCATTTGCTCTAATTTTTCAGTTCCCTCTGCCTTTTGCATGTTATCAAGGTCCGTCATTATTTTAGTGTAACCGTCAGTAAGTGCGCTCAACGATCCATAGCTAGTAAGAAAAGAGTTCATTATTCTTCTTAGTGTGGCTTCTGTTTGACCTTGTAGTTCTTCTGCTTCGAAGAGTGCAGAAAACTTATTGAAGTCGAAAATTCTCATTGTAAGATATATTTTTTTCAAACTATATATCCAACAATTAATACAGGTTTTTTAGGTTGCTAAAATGAGTAATCAAAGAGCTCTATCTCTTTCCTGTATTTTTCCCTTATTAAATGTCTTGCCCATAACGGATTATCCTTACCGTTTATAGCATGCTCAATTGATGTCCCGGCTGTCTTTGGAATATGAATAAAGAATAGCTTATCTTCCTTTATTATCATAATAATCTAACCAATAATCTACCATCTCGTCCATCATTTCTTCGAATGTGTAGTTTGGCTCCCAACCGGTCACTTCCCTTAATTTAGAAGAATCACCTTTTAAATCCTCTAATTCTTCGGGTCTAAGATATTTCTCATCCACTGTGATATACTCCTTCCAGTCCAGCTCAAGTTTATTAAACACAAACTCGACAAGATCCTGGACTGAATGTGAGATGCCTGTTGCACATACAAAGTCGTCTGGTTGATCCAATTGAAGTATCATCCACATGGCTTCTACGTAATCTTTTGCATGACCCCAGTCTCTTGTAGCATTCAAATTACCTAGTGCTAATTTATCTCTCATACCGAGTTTAATTTCAACTGCGGTCTTTGCAACCTTATTTGTTACAAAGTTACTTCCCCTTCTTGGAGATTCGTGATTGAAAAGGATGCCGTTTGAAATATACATTCCGTATGAGTTCCTGTAATTTCTAGCGATGTTGTACCCAAAAACCTTGGAACATCCATAGGGTGATACAGGAATTAATGGTGTAGTCTCTCTTTGGAATCCGTCATCATCAATGCTATTTCCAAACATTTCAGACGACGAAGCTTGGTATATTCTGATATTCTTATTAACAAGCTTAACTGCCTCTATCATATTTAGAACCCCTAGTCCCGTAGCATTAGCAGTGTAGACTGGTTGATCGAACGAGATTCTAACATGAGATTGAGCTGCCAAGTTATAGACCTCATCAGGCATTACTTGTTGCAGAACAAAGATTAATGATGATAGGTCTGTGAGGTCTGCGTAGTGAAGATGTACCTTGCCGAATATATGATCCAGTCTAGAGGTTTGGTTTTCTGCTACTGAGTTTCTTTTTAAAGTACCATGTACCTCATATCCTTTTTCCAGTAGAAATTCTGCAAGATACGATCCGTCTTGCCCGTTGATTCCTGTTATAAGTGCTTTTTTCATTATGAGTTTCTGATGATTATTTCGCAAATTCTATCTATATCTTCCTTTAAGAGCAGCGGGTGATTGGGTACGTATATACCCCTAGAATCAACTACTTCGCAGTTGGGTAGTTTATTCTCACCATAAATTGTTTTATAAAAAGGTTGGGTTCCCATAGACCCTGAGATTAGAGGTCTACAAGCAATGTTATTTTCTTCTAGCTCTTTAACAAGAGACATCTTTTTATCTTCGTCGTCTAAGATTACTGGAATAGCAAAGTTAGCAGTAAAGGACTCTTGAAGCTCGTTAGGAAACCAGATTTTGCCTGAGAGTTTTTCCTTATAATATAGGTAGTTCTCGTACCTTTTCTGAATGCTATGATCCACCTTATCAAGTTGACCAACACCTATGAAAGCCTGTAAATCAGTGCTCCTCAGATTAAATCCAGGTACATAAAAAGAGTAAAGTGCAGAAAAATCACTAATTCCCCATTCTTCTCTTAATTCACTTTGCCTTTGTGGTGAGAGGTCTCTGTCCCAACCATGGCTTCTTAATTGTAGAAGTAAATTATACATATCGCTATCATTGGTAGTAATCATACCGCCTTCGATAGTACTCATGGTGTGACCAAAATACGTGGAAAAGGATGACATCAAGCCAAAGTTACCAAGTCTTTTGCCTTTATATGACGTTCCCTGCGATTCACAATTATCCTCTAGTAGAACAACATCATATTTTTCACAGAGGTCAATTACTGCATCCATATCTGGGGATAGACCTAAAACTGAAACAAAAATCAGAGCAGCCGGGGATTCCTCTTTGAATACTCTTTCTAAGTGATCTAAATCAACAGAAAGGTTGTCAAGGTTACAGTCAACTAAAACAGGTTCTAGATCAAATTGCAAAACTGGAGCTAGATCAGTAGCCCAGCAAAGAGATGGAACACAGAATTTATTATTCTTAAGTAATCCAGCATGCTTAAGGGCGTAAACCATCAATAGGTTAGCTGAGGATCCAGAGTTGACAAAAACTGCATATTCACTTCCGATCCAATTAGCGAATTTGCTTTCAAATTCTAATGTCATTGGACCTTTGGTTAATCTTGGATATCCCTTTAGCCAATCGACTAATTGGTCTACATCATTGTTATCGATAGTATCCTGGATGAGGTCTATTCTTTTCATTATATTCTTGCTTTTTCGTAGTTATTTGATAACCATTCTATGGTTTCTTTTACACCTTCCTTAAATGGCTTGAATTCAAAATCAGGTAAATCCGAGTCTGCTGGTTTTCTGAATTGTCCCTTAGGCTTATCTGGATCAAACACAATATCCTCTTCAGGAATATCCAAAAGATCGCAGATAATATTTGCAACCTCCATTACTGAGAGCTCTTGCGTATTCACTGCCATGAAATGGTCGTTTGATTTCCAATTATCTAAAGCCCAGAGAATCATTTTTGCCAGATCCTCCGCATAAATAAATTGTCTTAATGGGCTTCCATCTCCCCAGATAACAAACTTTTCGTTGTTCTTTTTGCATAGGTAAGCCCTATGAATCATTCCTGCTACAAGATGACTTGTTCTAAGATTAAAGTTGTCATAAGGACCATAAAGATTAGTGGGCACAACAGAAAACCAATTCTTTCCTAGAACCTCCCCAAGTATCTTTGTTTGGTGTCCGCCTAGTCTCTTTGCATAGGCATAACCGGAATTGGAGGGGTGTGGTGGACCAATGTCTATTTGGTCTTTTGTAAGTGGGTAAGTTATATTCTCATGTGGAAAGATACATGTGGAAAGAATATTCACAAAGTTATCTACTTTCAGCTCGAAGGCAGATCTCATCACATTGCTATTAATATCAAAATTTTCTGCAAAGAATCTATCGTTCCCGTCTAAATTGGCTTGAAGTCCGCCAACAATTGCAGCTGCATGAATTATCGTATCGACACCATTCTCATTAACCTGGTGTGCTAAATACTCATGTGTTGCTTTGGAATCTAATAGGTCAGCATCCTTCCTAGTATGGAAAACGTGCTCATCACCTAAAATGCTTTTAAATGCATTTCCTAATAAACCGGAGGACCCGGTAACAAGAATTTTCAACTGAACTTAGAATTAAAAAGTTATCCGAATTATATATCCGAATTTCTAAGTTTTGTTTCTTAGACTATTTTCCAGCCTTCGCAGTATAGATCCTTAGTTGGAAAATGCGAATAAGCTGGCCCGAACCATGCTTTTGGTGCTACCACGATTTTATTCGGATTAGGATTAAGCCAGGCACCCCACCAGGAAAAGGTGGAGTTTGCAATACAGTTGTGGTCGCAGAGTGTCATTAGACAGAGGTCCTCATAGTCCTCTTGTCCCTCTATAAAAACATAATTTCCCTTGGGGAAGTTTTGCTTACACCATTCAGGGTCATCAGAGAATACAAGAAAAATGGAATCTTCCGGAAATTCTTTGGAAGCTCTCTCGAAAAAGGAAACGTCCAAAACAGGATGGTGATTTGGCCATTTTAGATAATCACCCCTTCTTAGGTGCATAGAGATCTTGGGCGATTCGTTAGATAGTATTTCTGAATTTTTATCAGTAACACTATCTACTATCTCCTGCTTGAACGAAAGCATATCCCGTATTTCATCCTCATGGTCGAGAAAATATTTTTCGCTTTGGTAATATCCGCCAAGTAAATTAGCTCCAAGAGGGATTTCATTAAAACCAAAATTAGGTTCGTTCCAAAATATCTTTCTGGGATCTGTGTCCCTCTGTGGTGTAAAATCGCCATTAAATATATTAGAGTACTGCCAAACGGGAAAAGCTACAGCGGAGTTAGATCTTTTAGCATAAGCAATAGCATTACACAACTGAAAAAGTTGGTTTCCTAATCTCGCAGTAAAGTCTTTTATTAAGATCATAAGAGGTAATTATAAGGATTCGAAAACATATCCAACTTGCTTAATAACCCCGCTTTCATAATTCCTGATTAGCTCTATAGTGCGATCACTATAATATGTTGAGTAGTGATTATGTAGAGATTTATTGATGTGTGGTATTTGTGGATATTCCCTTTGTCCACATTTGTGAATGAATTCCACAAGATCTTCCTGTAAAAATTCATTACGAACTAGACTA
>Ga0255768_10004187_pt1 | contig 14168 bp, 11 predicted proteins | sample 071ome_33_FD_179983 | JGI IMG/M metagenome (GOLD analysis project Ga0255768, IMG submission 179983) | Coastal salt marsh microbial communities from the Groves Creek Marsh, Skidaway Island, Georgia - 071412AT metaG (version 2) | ecosystem: Environmental > Aquatic > Marine > Intertidal zone >...
CAGACGAAATGATGAATTTGTCACTTTAATGGTTGAGAAAGGCTTTAAACATAAAACCGTACTGCTGGATGAGGCGGTTGATTTACTTATTCAGCGTGAAGATGGTCTGTATGTGGATGGAACCTTTGGGCGAGGTGGTCACAGTCGGCTGATTTTGTCTCAGTTAGATGATTATGGTCGATTGATTGGTTTTGATAAGGATCCGCAGGCTGTTGAAGTGGCAGAGGCGTTGAATCAAGAAGATCAACGTTTCGAGATTGAACATACAAGCTTCGCCTCGTTGTTGGAGGTTATGAAGCGCCGCGATTTGGTTGGTAAGGTGTCCGGTGTCCTGGTTGATTTGGGCGTCTCGTCACCTCAGTTGGACGATGCAGAGCGCGGCTTTAGCTTTTTAAAAAGTGGGCCATTGGATATGCGTATGAACCCGTCGGCGGGCCTTTCGGCCGCCGACTGGGTGAATACCGCTGACGAAGCAGAAATTGCACGAGTGCTTTGGGAATACGGTGAAGAGCGTTTTTCCCGGCGGATTGCACGAGCGATCGTTGCTCGTCGTCAGGAAAAAGAGATTCTTGATACGTTGGATCTGGCTAACTTAATCAGCGTCTCTGTGCCGAAGAAAGATAAATTTAAGCACCCGGCAACGCGTTCATTTCAGGCAATACGTATTCATGTGAACAATGAGTTGGGTGATCTGGAGGCTCTGTTAGAGCAGTCTCTAGAGGTACTTGAGCCGGGTGGAAGCTTGGTGGTGATTAGTTTTCATTCGCTTGAAGATCGTATTGTTAAGCGTTTTATGAAAGAGCAAGTAAAAGGTAAACCATTACCCAAAGGCTTGCCTGTGACTGATGATCAGATTGCCAGAACCATGATGTTGGCATGTAAGGCTTCAAAGCCGGGTCAGCAGGAAGTAGATCAAAATCCAAGAGCAAGAAGTGCTGTTCTTAGAGCTGCAATAAAACTCTGATAGGCAGTGAGTGATGAAACAGGAAGAAGGCACTTCTGATAATAACGGTAGTGGTTGGCTAAGTCGTATACAGCTAAAAATAAAAGCGGTATGGCAGATTGAGCTCGATTTTCCGAAGCGAATTATTAGTCGCCAATCATTACTTTTGCTCATGCTTTTAATTCTGTTGATTGTTTCTGCATTGGGCGTTGTTTATTCATCGCACTACAGTCGGCAGTTATTTCATGAATTGAAATTACAAAAACAACATAAGAATGATTTGGAAACAGAGTGGGGGCAGTTGCTGTTAGAGCAGAGTGCTTTGTCTGCTCACACTCGAGTTGAGAAGGCAGCGAAAGAGTATTTAGAGATGTCTCTGCCTGAGTCGAAAGACATTAAATTGGTAATATCAGATGGGCGCTAGTCTTAAAAAATCTGAACAGCAACAAGTTGAGCGTGGGGTATTGGACTTCATGCCACTTTGGCGTATGCGTCTGGTTTTGTTTGTAATTGTCTTGCTCTTGTCGGGTTTAGGGTATCGCTTAGTTTACCTTCAGGTTTCAGAGCAGGCATTTCTCAAAACGCAGGGCGATTTAAGAATGATCCGTACAGAAATGGATCCTGCCCATCGCGGCCTAATCAGCGATAGAAATGGCGAGCCTTTGGCGGTATCTACGCCAGTTGAGTCTATTTGGATCAATGCAAAGTATTTTCCAGAGTTGAATGATGTTGATGTGGCCAAGTTGGCCTCGTTGCTTGATGTCAGAGAAGTTGCTCTAAGAAAGAAATTGAAGGCGGCGAACGGTCGACAATTCGTTTACCTGAAACGACAAATGCCACCGGAGCAGGCTGCAAAAGTGTTGGCGTTGGGTTTAAAGGGTTTATACAGCCAGCAGGAGTACAAGAGATATTACCCGGCTGGAGAGGTGACATCACATGTGTTGGGCTTTACCAATCTTGATGATCAAGGGCAGGAAGGTGTCGAGCTGGCGTTTGATGATTGGCTGAAGGGTGAGTCCGGTTCTCGTAAAGTTATTAAAGATCTGCAGGGCCGCGTTATTCGGCACATAAAACAGGTCTCCGAGGCGAAAGATGGCAAGGATCTGGTCTTGTCGCTCGATTTGAGGCTTCAATATCTTGCCTATAAATCATTAAAAGAAGCAGTTATCCGTCATCGGGCTGAGTCTGGTAGTGCGGTGGTTATGGACGTTACGACGGGCGAGGTTTTGGCTATGGTGAACCAGCCATCCTATAACCCGAATGATCGTTCTCGATTGAAGGTCAATAGTCTACGAAATCGCGCGGTGACAGATGCTTTTGAGCCTGGTTCGACCATCAAACCATTTACGGTCGCAACGGCTTTGTCCTCAGGACGATATGCAGCGAGTACCAAGGTGAATACATCACCAGGTTTTTTAAGGGTCGGCAAGAAAACAATTCGTGATCATATTAATTACGGAAAACTCGACCTTACTGGAATCGTTAAGAAATCAAGTAATGTGGGTACAACCAAGTTGGCGCAAAATCTTGGCAGCGACTTGATTTGGTCAACCTTGTTTAAAGCTGGCTTCGGTCAGGCACCTGGTACCGGTTTTCCAGGTGAGGCAAATGGTATGTTGCCTATGCAGCGAAAATTCAGACCGATTGAGTTAGCGACCTTGTCTTATGGCTACGGTTTGTCCTCAACGCCGTTGCAATTAGCTAATGCTTATACTGTGTTTGGAAACGACGGTTATCGACCGGAAGTCACTATGCTGGCTCGTGATGAGCATGATGTTTCTGACTTAAGGCGTGAAAAAGTGATGTCAGAACGTGTTGCATCGCAGGTCTTGCTGATGTTGGAGTCAGTAACCCAAAAAGGCGGAACGGCTAAAAATGCGGCAGTGCCTTTTTATCGAGTAGGTGGAAAGACTGGTACCGTGCATAAAGTGGGTCGGGGTGGTTATCAAGACGATAAATACATTGCGTATTTTGCAGGGGTCGCACCCATTTCAAACCCTAGATATTCGATTGTTGTGACCATTAATGGGCCAACCGGCGATAAGTATTACGGTGGTGAAGTGGCTGCGCCAGTATTTTCAGAAATTGTTACTGCTGTAATGCGTTTAAATAATGTTGCTCCTGATGCATTTGATAGTGCAATTGTTGCTAAGGCTCAGTAGGCAGGGAAAGCGATATGGAAAAGCAAAACACACAACTAACCAACTGTGATGTGAAGATCGCTGATTGCTTACCTTGGTTAGCTGATTCTGAACTGTCGAGTGAAAGAGTTTCAGGAGTTACGCTGGATAGTCGCTCGGTTAAGCCTGGCGATTTATTCATTGCGGTTAAAGGCTTGGTTGTTGATGGTCGTGATTTTATAGATCAAGCCATTAATAACGGTGCGAAGATCGTTTTTAAACAGTCAGATTCTCGTGCGGTCTACAGTTTTTCAAATTGCTGGGTGGTTGATGTTCCAGGTTTAGACCGCTTGGTGAGTCAGGTTGCTGCCCGTTTCTATGGGTTCCCGACCGAAAAGATGGTTGCTGTAGGTGTAACCGGAACGAATGGTAAAACAACGGTTAGTCAGTTGATCGCACAGGCGATGAAATTACTTGGTCAGTCATCTGCGGTTATTGGCACTGCAGGAAATGGTGTATGGCCAGATATGGATGTGGCATCACATACCACACCGGATGCTGTTAACTTGCAGAAATTGATGGCTGGGTATGTTGAACAAGGCGTTGATTCAGTCGCTATGGAAGTGTCTTCGCATGGTTTAGATCAAGGACGCACTGAACATGTGGCCTTTGATGTGGCGGTTTTTACTAATTTAACCCGGGATCACCTGGATTACCACGGCACTATGGATGCTTATGGCAGAGCCAAAGCTCGATTGTTTGAGTATTCAGGCCTGAAAGCGTCGGTAATTAATCTGGATGATCCTTTCGCTGCTTCCTTGCTAACGCTTGCTCAAGGGAAGTTGTGGACGTTCAGTCAGGATAATTCAGGCGCCGATGTGTTCTGTGAAGAGATTGAATTGACTTCACAAGGTATGAGACTCAGGGTTTCTACCCCGCAAGGTAAAGGGATTATCGAAACCTCTTTGATTGGGCATTTCAATGTTTCGAATGTTTTGGCTGTGGTATGCGTGTTGATGTCTCAGGGGGTAGAACTCCAGAGAATTATTGATATAGCGATGAGCTTTCAGCCAATTACTGGGCGGATGGAAACCTTTGGTGGTGACGCCAAACCTACCGCTGTTGTCGACTACGCTCATACCGGTGATGCATTAGAGAAGGCCTTAATGGCAGTTAAAAATCATTGTCGGGGTAAATTGTATTGTGTCTTTGGGTGCGGTGGTGATCGTGATCGAGGTAAGCGTCCAGAGATGGCTTCTGTCGCTGAAAAATTATCCGATTTTATTGTTGTGACCAATGACAACCCAAGAACAGAAGATCCGGAGCGTATCATTGAAGAAGTTATGTCCGGGTTTGCGTCGCCTTATCTTGTGCTGGTGGAGAAAGATCGAGAAAAGGCTATACGTCTGGCAATTGGTCAAGCCAAACCCGGTGACTGGGTGCTGGTGGCAGGTAAGGGGCATGAAGACTATCAGGATGTTCAGGGTGTGAAACATCCGTTTTCAGATGTAGAGAAAGTGGAAGACGCCTTAATGGAGTATCAGTCGTGATTAAGTTATCTGATTTGCTCGATGTTATTGAAGGTGAATTTGTCGGCGATTTGGATGCTGCACAGGATATTACCTTTAACAGCATTAGTACTGACTCCCGATCGGTTGGCGTTGGGCAATTATTCATCGCTTTATCTGGTGAGCACTTTGATGCTCATGATTACTTGGCGCAGGTTAAAGAAAAAGGTGCATGTGCTGCCATTGTTTCCAGATCAGTTGATGTAGATCTGCCTCAGATATTGGTAGCTGATACCTTGGAAGCGTTGGGAAAAATCGGTGCTTACATGGCGAGCCTTACAAAGGCTCGTTTTGTCGGTTTGACTGGAAGTTGTGGAAAAACAACCACCAAAGAGATGATCAAGCTAGTGCTGTCATCGGAAGGTCAGGTTCATGCGACCCGTGGTAATTTGAATAATCACATTGGTGTACCGCTGACCTTATCCGAAGTTTCAGGTAATGATGATTTTGCTGTGATTGAGATGGGGGCAAGTGGACTTGATGAGATCAAGTACACAGTTTCGATGGCAGATCCAGAGGTAGTGTTGCTGACGAATGCGTCTGCTGCGCATTTGGAAGGTTTTGGTTCTCTGGAAAATATTGTTCAGGCCAAAGGGGAGATCATTCGTTATGCCCCCCAAACAGCAACAGCCGTTTTGAATATGGATGATCCTCATTACCACGATTGGGTGGGGATGCTGAGTGGACGTAAGCACTTAAGTTTTTCTCATCGAGAAGAAAGCGGTGCGGATGTCCGACTGCTAAGTAAACAAACTCTTTTACCTCAAGGATATCAGCTTGAGGTGGATGTTCAGGGCAATGTCTATTCAGTGGAGTTGCACGTGATGGGCGAGCACATGATTCAGAATGTGTTGGCTACCTTGGCTGTGGTGAAAGGGTTAAAGCTGAATGTTGAACAAGCAGCGAAAAATCTCAGTAAATTTGAAGCTGTCAAAGGGCGTTTCTGCCCTACGAAAACAAGGCTCTGTACCATTTGGGATGATGCCTACAACGCTAACCCTGAGTCGGTTAAGGCTGCGCTTACATCATTAGCTGATACGGATAAGCCTCGTTGGTTGGTACTTGGCAATATGGCTGAGCTTGGTGAATTATCTGAGCAAGCTCATGCAGAAATGGGATCGTTTGCCGAGTTAAGAGGTTTTGAAAAAGTTTATGCCATTGGTGCTTATGCGAGCGCGGTGGTGGAAGGCAAAAGTTTTTCTGGCACTGCCTATAAAAAGACTGACAAGGATGTCCTTATTTCAGATTTGAAAAAGGATATATCAGTAGCGGCAGATTCAGAGTTGCAAATATTAATTAAAGGTTCCCGCAGTGCAGGCATGGATCAAGTGGTCCAGGCACTTTTGGAATGGTCTGGTGACTGAAGAAGCTTCACTCGCCAGCCTTGGAACATAAAGAATAACTAAAACTAACATAGGGACGAGATGTCATGTTGTTGTGGCTAACACAGTGGTTATCGGAATACGCAAGCGGCTTTGCAGTATTTCAGTATTTAACCCTAAGGGCGATTTTGGGCGTATTAACGGCCTTGGCCATTTCACTTGTATTTGGCCCTGCTTTCATCAAAAAGCTGCGCTATCACCAGATTGGTCAGGCGATTCGTACGGATGGTCCTCAGTCTCATCTTAGTAAGGCTGGAACACCCACCATGGGTGGCGCACTAATACTTGTTGCGATCTTGATTAGTACTTTGCTTTGGGCTGATTTATCCAATCTTTATGTGTGGATTGTGATTCTGGTGACGGGTGTGTTTGGTGCCGTAGGTTGGGTAGATGATTATCGTAAAGTCGTTGAAAAAGACTCTCGTGGTTTACCTGCCCGGTGGAAATATTTTTGGCAATCAGCGGCCGGTATTGTTGCGGCTTTGGTGTTGTATGCATCAGCGGATACGCCAGCAGAAACTCAGTTGATTATTCCTTTCTTTAAAGACTTTGCTTTAGAGCTAGGGGTTGGGTTTGTTGTTCTGACTTATTTTGTGATTGTAGGTAGCAGTAACGCTGTGAACTTGACTGATGGATTGGATGGTCTGGCGATTATGCCAACCGTATTGGTGGCGGGTGCATTGGCGATATTTGCTTATGTTGCAGGCCATGCCCATTTTGCTAACTACCTGAATTTTCCTTACGTGGCGGGCAGTGGCGAGTTAGTTGTGATCTGTGGCGCCATGGTGGGAGCGGGCTTAGGCTTCTTGTGGTTTAACACGTATCCAGCTCAAGTGTTTATGGGTGATGTAGGCGCTTTGGCACTAGGTGCTGCGCTCGGTGTGATTGCGGTGATTGTTCGTCAGGAGATTGTGTTGTTCATCATGGGCGGTATTTTCGTTATGGAAACATTGTCGGTGATCTTGCAAGTTGCATCGTTCAAATTAACGGGCAAGCGAATCTTTAGAATGGCTCCGATTCATCACCATTTTGAATTGAAAGGATGGCCAGAGCCAAAAGTAATTGTGCGCTTCTGGATCATTACTGTGATCTTAGTACTGATTGGTTTAGCAACACTGAAAGTGCGCTAGTTAATGGTTTTGGAGTTCTGATTTATCGGGACTCGATAAGTGATTTTGATAGATAAGGTGTTCTGAGTGAGTTTAATAACATCAGATAAGTATTCGGTAATCGTAGGGCTGGGAATTTCAGGTCTTTCGTGTGCCCGACATCTATCAAAATTGCAGAAGCTAGGTAAAGTTGGCCGTTTTGTCGTGATGGATACACGTGAGAATCCGCCATTGGTGACCCAGTTAAAAGAAGCTTGTCCGGATGTGAATTTGATTTGTGGTGAATTGGATCTGGATCTGTTGAAAGGTGCTTCTGAGATTATTGTAAGCCCGGGCCTGGATACCAATCAGTCACCTTATCGTGAGTTGAAGCAGCAAGGTGTAAGTGTTGTTGGAGATATCGAGCTGTTTGCCCGAGAAGCTGATGCGCCTGTAGTCGCTATTACTGGTTCGAATGGAAAGAGCACAGTCACTACGCTCATTGGTCAAATGGCTGAGACAGCAGGTTTGAAAGTTAAAGTTGGTGGGAATATTGGGGTTGCTGCACTGGATTTGTTAGGGCCTGTTAAACCCGATCTTTATGTGCTTGAACTGTCGAGCTTTCAGTTGGAAACCACTAGCTCATTGTCACCTGCCGTTGCAACGGTGCTTAACCTTCAAGCGGATCATCTTGATCGCTATGGAAATATGGTTGCTTACCATACAGCGAAGCAGCGTATTTATCGTAATTGTAAGCAGTCAGTTTGGAATAAACAGGACATGTTGACTCAACCATTGCTGGGTACTGAGTCAAAAGCGTTGGCGTTCACAACAGCAGAGCCTGATCTTAAAGAATTTGGATTGCGAGACTACGACGGTGAGCTTTGGTTATGTAAAGGATTGGAAAAACTGATCAATGCCAACGAAGTGAAATTGAAAGGTCGCCATAATCTTGCAAATGCTTTGGCATGTTTAGCTTTAGGTGAGGCTGTAGAGCTTCCGATGACAGCGATGTTGAACACCTTAAAAGAGTTTGGTGGCTTGGCTCATCGCTGTGAATGGATTAAGAGTATTTCTGGTGTGCAATTCATCAACGATTCGAAAGGGACTAACGTTGGCGCAACCAAAGCAGCGATTGATGGTCTAGCCAATACAGAAAAGAACATTGTGTTGATTGCTGGCGGCGTTGCGAAAGGTGCTGATTTCAGTGAATTAACAGAATCATTGAGCAAGCATTGCAAAACCTTAGTGGTTTTTGGTGAAGACAAACAGGCCATTATTGATAAGGCACCTTCTGGTCTTACTGTTGTTGATGCTGCTGATCTTGAACAGGCAGTTGATCAAGCGCAGGCAGCTTCAGAGGTTGGTGATATTGTGCTTTTCTCTCCTGCGTGCGCCAGTTTTGACATGTTTAGAAACTTTGAACATCGAGGTGATGAATTCAGTCGTTTGGTTGGTGAATTGAAACCAAAAATTAATGGTGAAGGATCATGACGAGTTCTTTAGCATCAATGTCGAGCGTACTTTTCAATAAACAGTGGCAACTGCCATTTGATGGTGTGCTTTTGATGACGGTTTTACTGTTGTTGACTGTGGGTACAGTTTGCATGACCTCCGCATCCACAGAGATTGCAGATGGTAATTACCAAAATGAGTTTTTTCATTTGAAGCGTCATTTGGTGTACTTGACGGTTGGTATGCTTGCCGCACTTTTTACTTTGGCCATTCCGATGCGTTTATATCGGGAAATGAGCTGGTTGGCTTTGGGTATCGGTTTTGTTTTGTTAGTGCTCGTTTTGGTACCGGGTATTGGTCGTGATGTAAATGGTAGTACTCGCTGGATTGGTTTAGGTGGTTTTAATATTCAGGCTTCAGAGATCGCCAAGCTAAGCATGGTGATCTATACGGCCTCATATTTGGTTCGCCATCTGGAAGAGGTAAGAACTCGCTATTCAGGTTTTTTGAAGCCGGTAGTTTTTTTAGGTGTATTTGTTTTCTTGCTTCTATTAGAGCCTGATTTCGGTGCTGCGGTTGTAATGATGAGTGCCTTTATGGCCATGATGTTTTTGGCTGGCGTAAGAGCATCCCATTTCTTTTTCTCGATTGTTGTGTGTTTGTTGGGTGTGGCAGCGATAGCCGTTTCTCAGCCATACCGCATGGCCAGATTGCAAGCCTTTCTAGACCCTTGGCAGGATCAGTTTGGAAGTGGCTATCAGTTGATTCAGGCCTTAATCGCGATTGGTCGAGGCGATTGGTTCGGTGTCGGGCTAGGTAATAGTATGCAGAAACTGTATTACCTACCTGAGGCCCATACAGATTTTGTATTTGCCATTCTTGCTGAAGAAATGGGTACGGTTGGAGCCATGAGCGTTCTGGTGCTATTCGCCGTGTTTGCATGGCGAGCATTAAAGATTGGCCGGAAGGCCGAGGTGGCAGGGCAATTATTTAGTGCTTATATCGCGTATGGATTGACCATTATCTTCTCAATGCAAGCGGTCATTAATATCGGTGTAAATACAGGTACGTTACCAACGAAAGGGCTGACGTTACCTTTCTTAAGTTACGGTGGAAGTAGTTTGGTTATAAGTTGTATGTCCGTTGCGATGTTGTTACGAATCGATTACGAGGCTCGTCGGGCGGTTTCCTCGAAGGGTAGCCAACAGGAGTCAGCCTCATGACTCAGTCTGCGAATAGTTGGTCAGGTAAAACCATGCTGGTCATGGCTGGTGGTACTGGTGGTCATATCTACCCTGCCTTGGCGTGTGCACAAAAAGTGTTAGATAACGGTGGAAACGTCGTTTGGTTAGGAACTCGCAGAGGTTTGGAGTCAGACATTATTCCCAAGACCGGAATCGATATTCAGTACATTGACATAGCCGGACTTCGTGGAAATGGCGCTTTAGGTTGGATAAAGGCCCCGTTCAGGATTTTAAAAGCGGTGGGGCAGGCCGTTCAGGTCATCAAAAAGGTTAAACCAGATGTAGTGCTTGGGATGGGCGGTTTTGTTACAGGTCCGGGTGGCGTTGCTGCTAAAGCACAGCGAGTACCTTTAGTGATTCATGAGCAGAATGCGATCCCAGGACTAACTAACAAGTTGTTGGCACGAATTGCAGATCGCGTTCTGGAAGCGTTTCCAAATACATTTAGTTATGCGGATGAAGCCACCGGTAATCCGGTGAGAGAAGATTTGGTTTTTGAATCGCCTCAGCAAAGAAAAGCAGCGCACAGCGAAACAAACTTGTTGGTGGTTGGTGGCAGTTTGGGCGCTGTTGCAATCAATAAACTCATGCCTGAAACATTGAGTTTAATGAAAGCTAATGGGTTCACGACCAAGATCGTGCATCAGACTGGAAAAAAGAATCTCGAAGAAACTCAGAGCCTATATCAGGCTCAGGGTATTGAAGCTGATGTGGTGCCATACATTGAAAATATGGCAGGCGCTTATCAGCAAGCAGATTTGGTGATTTGTAGAGCGGGCGCATTAACGGTCTCGGAATTAATGAGCGTTGGTGTTGGTTCGATTCTAGTGCCATTCCCTTTTGCGGTGGATGATCATCAAACAGCGAATGCAGGTTATCTGGAAAAAGTCGGAGCAGGCATTATTTGCCAGCAACGAGATACTTCGGCAGAAAAACTCAGTCAGTTACTGTCCGATTTAATTGAACAAAATAAGTTGCCGACAATGGCGATGAACGCATGGCAGAGCCGTAAGACCGATGCAACAGATCGGGTGCTTAGCCATTGTCAGGAGTTAATGAATGTCTAGTGACAAACAATCAATAAAGACCGCCAGCTGGGATGTCCCGGAAATGCGCCGAATTCGTACCATCCACTTTGTTGGTATTGGTGGTGTGGGTATGTGTGGGATTGCAGAAGTTTTGATTAATCAGGGATACCGAATTACTGGTTCTGACTTGAGACCTTCAGCTAACACACAACGACTGGAAGACCTTGGAGCAAAGATCTTTATTGGTCATGCGGCGGAACAAGTCATTGGTGCAGACGTAATTGTTGTATCAACGGCAGTAGATACAACTAACCCGGAAGTTGCTCAAGCTCTGGAGAACCGAATTCCGGTCGTGCCAAGAGCGGAAATGCTAGCTGAATTGATGCGTTATCGTCATGGTATTGCGGTGGCTGGTACCCACGGTAAGACCACTACCACAAGCCTTGTTTCTTCTGTTCTGGCAGAGGGTGGTTTGGATCCGACCTTTGTGATTGGCGGAAAGCTAAACAGCGCCGGTTCCAATGCAAAGCTGGGTGGTAGTCGTTACTTGGTGGCTGAGGCTGATGAAAGTGATGCGTCTTTCCTTCATTTACAGCCAATGACGTCCATTGTGACCAATATTGATGCGGATCATATGGACACTTACGGTGGGGATTTTTCAAAGCTGGAACATACCTTCATTGAGTTCCTGCATAACCTGCCTTTCTATGGTTTGGCTGTTGTTTGCGTAGATGATCCAGTCATTGAGCGCTTGATTCCTCGTATTAGTCGTCAAACGGTGACATACGGTATTGAGAATGAGAATGCAGATTACCGTGCGGTGAATATCAGCCAGGATCAACGTGTGGTGAAGTTTACGGCAATTCGTCCAGATGGCCATGCTCCTTTGGATATTGAGTTAAACATGCCGGGTAAGCACAACGTATTGAATGCGTTAGCAACCATTGCTGTTGCTACTGATGAAGGTATTGAGGATGAGGCCATTATTAACGGATTGGCCAAGTTCAATGGTGTAGGCCGCAGATTTCAGGTGTATGGCGAGTTTGAAACTGGCCAGGGTGAAGTGATGCTGGTAGATGATTATGGCCATCACCCTCGCGAAGTAGCGGCTACTATTGCTGCTATCCGGGATGGCTGGCCGGATCGCCGTTTGGTGACCTTATATCAGCCGCACAGATACACGCGGACACGTGATTTGTATGAAGATTTCGTTCAAGTGCTATCAGAAACTGATGCGTTGGTTTTGATGGAAATTTATCCGGCCGGTGAAAAAGTCATTCCGGGGGCTGATGGTCGTAGTTTGTGTCGCAGTATTCGACAGCGCGGACAGGTAGAACCGGTGTTCATGGAACGAGATGAAGATCCACTGAAGGTGCTGTCTGGTGTGCTTCAGGATGGTGATATTTTACTGACACAAGGGGCTGGTGATATAGGCTCTTTGGCAGCAGGTTTGGCAGATAAAAAACTGGTTTTGGCTAAATAACCGGTTTGGAAGAGAGAACAGAAGGTAGGAAGAATAAATGAGCTCAACAACTTCTTTTGGCAAAGTGGCCGTGTTGTTAGGTGGAACATCAGCAGAACGTGAAGTGTCATTGAAAAGTGGTCAAGCGGTTTGTGAAGCCTTAACGCAGGCTGGAGTTGAGTTTGATGCTATTGATGCGGGCGATATCGCATGGATCAATCAGTTAATGCAGGGTAATTACTCTCGTGTTTTTAATATCGTTCATGGTCGTGGCGGTGAAGACGGGAAAGTACAAGGCATTCTGGAGACTTTGGGTATTCCATACACAGGCAGCGGTGTTACCGCCTCAGCCGTGGCAATGGACAAGGCGCTGACCAAGCATATTTGGGTCGGAAATGGCATTTCAACGCCGGAGTATGTGGTGGTAAATGAGCAGCATACGGCCTTTTCCATTATTGAAGAGTTGGGTTTGCCATTGATTGTGAAGCCGGCTCACGAAGGCTCAAGTATTGGAATGTCCAAAGCGGAATCCGAACAGCAATTGATTGAAGCAATTGAGAAGGCACGTGAGCTTGATGGCACTGTGTTGGTGGAAAAGTGGGTAACAGGAAGTGAGTACACCATTGCCGTTCTTAACGGACAGGCGCTTCCGGTAATCAGTATGGAAACGGATCATAGTTTCTATGATTACGATGCAAAATATTTGGCCAATGATACCCGTTACTTATTGCCATGCGGCCTTGAATCAGACGTAGAACAATCTCTTCAGGCGATGGCAGTTAAAGCGTTTAATGCCATTGGTTGTGAAGGTTGGGGACGAGTTGATGCAATGCGTGATCAATCGACGGGTAAGTTTTACTTACTCGAGGTAAATACGGTACCGGGCATGACAGACCATAGTTTGGTTCCTATGGCGGCTAATGCAACCGGATTAGATTTCAAAGCGTTGGTGTTGGAAGTGTTATCTAAAGCGTCTTTGAAGGGTTAGTGATTACGGAGTGAATCACTGAGGTAGTTAGATGAAGGACAGAGCAAAATCAGCGACTCCTCGTAGAGGTGCTAGCCGGTTACAACCGGTTGAGCAGAAAGCTGAAAAGGTTAGAAAGCCTCGGTTTACCGGGCTTCGGCATATCCCATGGCCTTTGCTTTTAGTGGTGGTGATTGTTTCTGGCTTTATCTATGGCTCAGTGTCACTAACCAGTGTGTTTGTTAAGTATTTGGATAAACCTGTTCAGCATGTAGTAGTGACTGGGCAGATAGGAAATATCAACGTATCAGAGTTGAAACAGGCAGTGCTTCACTTAGGTGAGAAAGGGTTTGTTTCGACGGATATGGACGCTTTGCGTGAAAGGGCTGAGCAGTTTGGTTGGGCCCGGGCAGTGAAAGTACAAAGGTTTTGGCCGTATGGCATTGAATTAAATGTACAGGAACATGTCCCAGTTGCTCGTTGGGGTGAAGACTCTCTTTTAAGTAGTGATGGAGAGGTCTTTCATGTTCCAGACACAGAGCCATTCAAGGCGTTACCCAATTTGATGGGTATTGAGGGTCAAGAGTTGGAAATGATGGCGACTTACAGTGATTTGAGTCGCTTATTGGCGCCGATAGGTTTGACTATCGAGTCGTTAACCCGGTCCTCGAGAGGGGCTTGGCAGCTGGTGTGTAGGAATCAGCTGAAATTGAATTTAGGCCGTGATCAGGTAAGTCAGAAAGTCAGTAAATTTGTCTCTGTCTACCGGTTAGCGTTGTACAAGAATATTGAACAGATTGAGCAAGTTGATTTGCGTTATACCAATGGATTGGCTGTGGCTTGGAAGTCACAAGAACAACAAATATAAGGTACTCGCAATAAACATTGGATCTGAAATTTAGGGACTACCG
>Ga0255768_10004188_pt1 | contig 14166 bp, 12 predicted proteins | sample 071ome_33_FD_179983 | JGI IMG/M metagenome (GOLD analysis project Ga0255768, IMG submission 179983) | Coastal salt marsh microbial communities from the Groves Creek Marsh, Skidaway Island, Georgia - 071412AT metaG (version 2) | ecosystem: Environmental > Aquatic > Marine > Intertidal zone >...
CTCGGGGCACGCAAATCTGCGCCAAACCAGTCATAGCCAAACCAGTTATGGCGAAACTGGTCATGGCGAAACCGGTTATGGCGCATATTTTTTTTCAATTACCAAGCGCTAATTGATTGGCATCCGGGGAAAGTTTGCTAGTCTTTTGTGACAGCAATGCGCTTTTTTTAGGGCATTGTTTCACATAAGTTTTTCACGGCAGTTCTTCAATGACCCAACAAAACACACCCAAAATTGCAGTCATCGGATTTGGCGAAGCCGGATCATGCCTGTGCCAAGGCTGGGGGCGCACCGATGTGCGCGCCTATGACATCAAACAACATGGCGATGCCGCAATTGCCGCCGAGAAGATCAGCCAGATGCAGGCGGCCAATGTTATCATCGGTGATGATCCGGCCAGCATCGCCGGCGAGGCTGACATGATTTTCAGCACAGTGACAGCAGATCAGGCTCATGCCGCGGCCGCCGCGGTGGCAGCGGGCATCCGGCCCGGTGCCTATTTCTTTGATCTGAACAGCTGCGCGCCATCAACCAAACAGAAAAATGCTGCGCTGATAAATGAGGCTGGTGGACGCTATGTCGATGTGGCGGTCATGGCAACGATCACGCCCAAATATCACCAAACCGCAATGCTAGTGGCAGGAGACCACGCCGAGGCGGCAATTGACCTGATGCTGGCACTCGACATGAAGCCGGTTCACGTCCCCGGCCCGGTCGGCCGCGCCTCGACGATTAAAATGATCCGGTCGGTTCTGGTCAAAGGCATCGAGGCACTGACCGCCGAATGTTTCAGCGCGGCCTCAATTGCCGGTGTTGCCGATGAGGTGGCGGCCTCGCTTGATGCCTCGCAAACCAGAGATGGCTGGAAAGATCAAGCGGCCTATAATATGGAACGGATGACCACACATGGCATCAGGCGCGCGGCTGAAATGCGCGAGGTCGCAATCACCCTTGCCGACCTCAATATAGCTGGCCGCATGACCGCAGGCACGATCGATTGGCAGGACGAGTTTGGCAATCTTGGGCTTTCATTGCTGGACACCGAGGGGCTGGAGCCGCGGTTAAGTGCCATCCGCGGCGCATTGGACGCCAAGAAAATTAGCTAAAAGTTTAGGCTAATTTGGGCTGGTCTAATTTGGGCTGGGTTCTGTTCTGCCCTATGCGGTGGCTGCCGGTTCAGATTTGCCCTCAAAAAGGCCGATCAGAACACCGGTTGTAAGAATGACGCCAACCCCCACCCACTGGATCACGCTTAGCGTTTCACCCAGCCAAAACGCGGCGGATACGGCCGCTACCAACGCCTCGGACAGCATCAAGATGCCAACAAGGCCGGGCGATACATATTGCATGATGCGGAATATCAGCAAGGCCGACGGTAAAAATACCACCGCTGACGCAATAAAGGCCGGAGGGGTGGCTTGGATCACGATATCCAGTTGCGGAAGCGGGTCACCCAGATAAATCGCCGCGATTAACGCCAGCCCCGCACCACATAGATATTGCAGAAAACTGACATGGATAAAATTTACCCCGTCATACCGCCGGATCATCACCGACCCTAACGCCCAGAACAAACCAGATAAAAGCCCCAACAAATCAGCCGGATCGAATGTTAACTGATCGGGGCTGATACCGGTTACCAGAACACAGCCGCAAAGCGCCGCAAAAATGGCAAGCCACCGGCTCCACCCGACCCGCTCACGCAGCACAAAATAGGCAATGGCCGTCGACCAGATTGGCGTCATATAGAACAGAACAACGGTTTTTGTCACCGATGCAACAACCAGCCCAAGGGCATAAAGCGTAAAGCCGGCCCCCATCAGCAAACCGGCGATCATTGCCCGCGACCAGTCACCGCGGGTTGCTGGTGCAGTTTTCAAGATCAGTGGCAGCATCGCAAATGCTGGCAGGAAATGAAACAAAACGACAACCCAGAGGGCGGACAGTCCCATCCCCTCGATATAGCGCATCGGAACCCATAAAACGCCCCAGAGCGATGAGGCCAGAAAAATAATCAGCAATGCCTGCCGATGTTCATACTGCCGCGTAAAAAGCGATAGAAACCAGATCATATCTTCTCTTTTCGGGCTTTTAGCGTGATAGGTGCCACTTTATCACCGGACTTTATGCCAAATTTTGGAGAGGCCAAAACAGAGATGGGCCAAAACAGAGATAGGCCAAATTCATCAAAGGCCGAATTTACTGGTGCGATGATTATTGCAAATCCTTAAACGCCGCCTGTAACCGCGCCACCGCCTCGATTACCAATTCTCGCCGACAGGCGATATTAAAGCGCAGGAAACTATCCCCACCTGCCCCAAAACTATTGCCATGATTGACCGCGATCTCGGCCTGCTGTTCAACACGTCGGGTAAATTCAGCCCGATCCATTCCGGTGTCAGCAAAATCGACCCAGCACAGATAGGTTGCCTCAATCGGCATTGACCGCAACCCGGGAATGGCGGCAATTCCGTCATCAAAAATACGCTTATTCTCGGCAAGATAGTCAAGCAACGCATCAAGCCATTCATCACCATGCTGCCATGCAGCGGTACACATCAACATCCCAATCCGGTTAAACGACATCCCCGCCGCGCCGAACGCCACCTTTGCCAGCGGCGCACGCAGCGCATCATCACTGACAACAATGCTGCCGATCATACAGCCAGCAAGGTTAAAACTTTTGGTGGTTGCGACAAGCGTGACCAGCCGGTGACGTACTGAAGGCACCGCCGCGGCGAGGACATGGTGCTGATTACCCTTAAAAACAAGGTCGTTATGCACTTCATCGCTGATCAATGTCAGATCATGCGTCTCGCAAAAATCGGCAAGCTGTTGCAATTCCAAGGGCGACCAGACCCGCCCACCCGGATTATGCGGCGAACAAAACAGCACGATCTTTTCATCACCGGTCAGACTGGCCGCAAGCGCATCCAGATCCATGTGATAGCGGCCATCACGCTGCACCAGCGGCGACTCGACAAGGCGCCGGTCAGTGCCTTTGATAATCCTTGCAAACGCATGATACACCGGCGAAAAAACGATAACCCCGTCACCGGGCGCGCTGTAGGCCTGAAGACAAAGACTAATGGCATTGCCAAGGCCATGCGCATTGATAATCCAATCAGGCTCTACATCCCAATGATGCCGGCGCTTCATCCAGCCGATCAGGGCAGCGCGGTACTCACTATCATCGCCAAAATAGCCGTGAACACCATGATCTAGCGCACCAGCCAAGGCCTCTTGAACGGCTGGCGGTGCACGAAAATCCATGTCCGCAACCCACATCGGAATGCCGGTTTTTGGCGACACGCCATATTTGGCTTGCACCGTGTCCCATTTCGATGAATGGGTACCAACGCGGTCAATCACCTCGTCAAAATTAAACGACATTCCGGTCTCTCCTGACACTTTATTTCGCCTGTCCCAAACCGGTGCCTTTATCCATTAATTACCGGCTGGCTTGGCGAAGATCATTGATAGTCTGGCGCGGGGTAATCCCTTCGGTTGACACAATAAGATCAAGAACAGCACCAGTTTTAGACGCACAGGCACGCGCAAAAGCATCCGCGAAATCTGCAGTATTTTCGACGCGCTCACCGTAAAAACCATAGGCCTTGGCAAGGGTAACAAAATCCGGATTCACTAGTTCAGTGCCTGACACGCGTTCGGGATAATTACGTTCCTGATGCATCCGGATGGTACCATAGGTACCATTATTCACAATCAGGATAATCGGCTGCAAACCGCACTGCATTGCCGAACCAAGCTCGTTGCCGTTCATCTGGAAATCGCCATCACCAGCAAAGCAGAGAACAAACCGGCTAGGATCATGCGCCTTTGCAGCAATTGCCGCCGGAACGCCATATCCCATTGCCCCGCTTTGCGGTGCCAAAAGTCGTGATTTCGGACCAAATTTCAGGAATTTATTGGGCCAAATGGCAAAATTTCCAGCACCATTGGTGATAATCGCATCATCCGGTATGACCTCGCGGATATGCTGCATGACCTCACCCATATCTAGGCTGCCCGGCTGTGATTTCACGCTGTAGCTGGCATCATAGGCGGCCTTGGCGGCAGTAACCCAGCCTTGGCGCGCCGGATCAGCCTCAAGACTGATCGTTGACAAGGCGGCGGCCATTGCATTCGGCGTTGCCTGAAGCGGTAAATCAGCGGCGTAGATTTTGCCGATTTCATCATCAGACGGGTGGCAATGAACCAGCTTTGCTTTCATGTTGGGACAGTCAAACAGGCTATAGCCGTCGGTTGTGCATTCACCAAACCGCACATTGATTGCGATAATCAGGTCAGCCTCACCAAGGAGCGTTTTGATATAGCCAAGCATCCCAACACCAGCATCGCCAACATAGCTTGAATGGTAATTATCGCAGATATCATGAAAGCGGAACGCCGCCACCAGCGGCAAGTGATTAGCCCCGGCAAAGGCCTCAAGCTGACGCGCAGCATCGCTGGTCCAGCCAGCACCCCCATAAAGGATCAGCGGGCGTTTCGCAGCCATTAATAAGCCGGCAAGCTGATCACGCTGGGCCGGCGATATATCAGGCGCGGGAATGTTCACCGGTGCACAGGCCTTGGCACTGGTCGGCGCTGTCAGCATATCCTCGGGCAAGGCCACGACAACTGGCCCCGGCCTGCCGCTAAGCGCGGTTGCCCATGCACGCGACATTATCTCGGGAATGCGGTCAGCATCGTCAATTTCGACAACCCATTTCGCAACCTTGCCAAAATAATGTGAATATTCAATTTCCTGAAAGGCCTCGCGCCCTTTCATACCAACACCAACCTGCCCGACAAAGACAATCATCGGCGTCGAGTTTTGCATCGCGGTATGGATCCCAATTGAGGCGTTCGTTGCACCCGGGCCACGTGTAACAAAACAAAGGCCGGGCGTGCCGGTCAATTTGCCCCATGCCTCGGCCATATAGGCTGCCCCGCCTTCATTCCGGCACAGCATCAAATCAAATTTGCCCATGCGATCATACATCGCATCAAGAACCGCAAGATAGCTCTCGCCCGGGACACCAAAGCCCTTGGTGCCGCCAAGTGCGATCAGGCAATCCATTAACAGAGCGCCGCCATATTTTACATCAGATGCCATGATAATTTTTCCCAAGAAAACCTAATAAGAGGGCGCAAGCGGCGCCGTCAAACCACCGGATTGCCGTCAAATCTTAGGAAACTGTCGCAACCTTCGCAACCGCAATAGCGAATGGCAGATGACGATTTCCGGCCAAGCCAGCAATATTGATGCGGCTGTCGCCAACGACATACATACCGTGATCATCACGAAGCGACAAAACCTGCTCGGCATTTAATCCAAGGCGCGAAAACATCCCGCGGTGATGGGCGACAAAATCAAAATGATCAGAATTACATTGCTGGCGCAGTGCATCGGCAAGATTTTGCCGGATCGTCAACATTGTCATGCGCATATCTTCAAGCTCAGCCATCCATTCCGCGCGCAATTCGGCATCGGCAAGGATCATTCCTACCACAGCAGCGCCATGATCAGGCGCAAATGAGTAATTTAGCCGATTTAAAACCGCCAAATTGCCTTGCACCACCTCGGCCGTATCAGCGTCTTTTGCAATCATCATCGCAATGCCAACCCGGTCACGGTAAAGCCCGAAATTCTTGGAACATGATGCAGCGATAAACATTTCCGGCACACGCGACGCCATATGACGAAGCGGCGCAGCATCCCGATCCAGCCCATCACCAAACCCCTGATAGGCGATATCAATGAACGGCATTACCCCTTTTTCGATAACCAAATCGGTGATTGCCTTCCATGTGTCCATGTCGATATTTGCCCCAGTGGGGTTATGACAGCACCCATGAAGCAGCAACAGGTCGCCGGCTTTCAGCTCTTGGAACGACGCCATCATTGCGTCGGTATCGACAAGGCGCGTTTCATTGTCAAAATATGGATAGCCGCGGGTTTTAAAGCCCATATGCGTTGCCATGCTCATATGCGACGGCCAGCTGGGATCGCTGATCCAGATTGTGCAGTCAGGATTCAGGATTTTCATTGACTCGAAAACCTGCCGGATTGCACCTGTGCCGCCCGGCGTCTGCAATGTCGCCACCCGATCAGCCGCCACCGCATCGCCCAGCACAAGATCACGCATCTGATCACGGAATAATTCGGCACCAGCAAGCGAAACATAGGCTTTTGAATTCTGTTCCTGCAAGAGCCGCGCCTCGGCCTTTTTCACTGCAGTCATAACCGGTGTTATGCCACTGTCATCCTTGTAGACACCAACACCGAGGTCAATTTTTTCAGCACGCGGATCGGCTTGAAATAGCTTGGAAAGACCCAGAATCGGATCGGCTTTTGCAGGCTGGAATTTTTCAAACATTTTGGTTTCTCTAAATGCAGGTGGCGATGGTTTTGTTTAAGGCAAATCCAGCTTGAAACGCAACGATTTTTACCGCGCATTTATCAAACGGCGTCACATTCGTTGATATCCTGACCGCTTTTCCAAAAAAAGCGCCAGTACAGCGTCATTTTTTTACGCCACCAGCATAACCAAGTGACTGCAGCGCAATTGTAATTTCATCAAGAATTACCGGATCATCAATAGTCGCTGGCATGGTCCAGCTCTCATTATCAGCAATCTTTGCCATGGTGCCGCGAAGCACCTTACCCGACCGGGTTTTTGGCAAGCGATCAATAACCACAACCAAATTGAATGCCGAAACGCGCCCCACGCGCTCCTTTACAAGAGCGATCGCCTCGGTGGTGATGTCATTTTGCGGCCGGTTACAATTCGGATAGAGACAAATCAGGCCAAGCGGCAATTGCCCCTTTAGCTGATCTGCGACCCCAATAACCGCGCATTCGGCAATGTCAGGGTGATCGGCCAGCACCTCTTCTAGCTGACCGGTAGAAAGCCGGTGTCCGGCAACATTAATCACATCATCCGTGCGCGCCATAATGTAGAGATAGCCATCGGCATCACAATAACCAGCATCACCGGTTTCATAATAGCCGGGAAACCGGCTTAGATATTTTTCGACATAGGCATCATCCGCGCCCCAAATTGTGGCAAGACCTGACGGCGGCAATGGCAGTTTGACCGCAATCGCCCCAAGCTCACCAGCCGGCAATATCGCGCCATCAGCATCCAAAATATCAATTTCATAACCGGGCATCGGCAATGATGGCGAGCCAAGCTTTACCGGCAAATGTTCAATCCCCATCGGATTGGCGCAGATTGACCATCCGGTTTCGGTTTGCCACCAATGATCAATAACCGGAACTTTTAGCTGTTTTTCGGCCCAGCTAATCGTATCAGGATCAGCCCGCTCACCCGCCAGAAACAGGTATTTCAGGCATGCAGTATCATAATCCTTTAAAAAGGCACCGTCTGGGTCAGCCCGCTTGATGGCGCGAAACGCCGTAGGGGCGGTAAATAGAGCCTTGACCTTATGTTCAGAAATAACCCGCCAGAACACGCCCGCATCTGGCGTGCCAATCGGCTTTCCCTCAAACAAGATGCTAGTGCATCCAAACAGCAATGGGGCGTAGACAATGTAAGAATGTCCGACCACCCAGCCAATGTCAGACGCCGCCCAATAGACATCGCCCGGCTGCATATCATAGATATGCCGCATCGACCAATTCAGGGCAACCGCATGGCCGCCATTATCGCGAACCACGCCTTTGGGCTGGCCTGTCGTGCCAGATGTGTAGAGAATATATAGGGGATCGGTTGCCTTTAGGGTGGCCGGCGGTAATTCGGGCGCACCATCATGCGCCGCCTGCCATTCCAGATCGCGTCCACCGACGAGATCAGCGCGCAATGCCTCACGCTGGACGATAACGCAATGATCGGGCTTGTGCATTGCCGCATCAATAGCCCCGTCAAGCAATGGCTTATATTCGACGATGCGCCCCGGCTCATGGCCGCAGGATGCGCTGATAATCACCTTTGGGGTACAATCATCAATCCGCTTGGCAAGCTCGGCCGCAGCAAAGCCGCCAAACACAACCGAATGGATCGCACCAAGCCGCGCGCAGCCAAGCATCGCCACAACGGCTTGTGGGATCATCGGCATATAGATGATAACCCGATCACCTTTTGCCACACCAAGGCCGGCAAGCATTCCGGCAAACCTTGCCGTCTGCTGTTGCAATTCGGCATAGGTCAGGGTTGATTTCTGTCCGGTAATCGGCGAGTCGTAGATGATCGCATTCTGCGCGCCTCGACCGGCAAGAACATGACGATCCACGGCGTTAAAACAGCTGTTCATCTGACCATCGGGAAACCAACGGTAAAACGGTGGATTGCTGGTATCAAGGCCGGTTTTTGGCGGGACTATCCAGTCAATCTGCGCGGCGGCATCAAGCCAGAATGCAGCTTTATCCTCGGTTGCCTGTTGATAGATTTCTTTATAATTCCCCATAGCTGCACTTTCTTTTTTGCCTTTTTGCCTGTTGCCCTTTTTGCGCAAAATTTATCATGGCTTGGCAATTTTTAATTAGCGGAAAATCTGGCCAATATCATAGATCACCAGCGCGATATCGGACTCCAATGGAAATGAAAGCATACCCATAACATCATAGCCAAGAAGCCCAGGCATAAGATAAAACCGGATCATAAACAGGAACCAAGCCACATAAAGCGGTTTGAACCGGTCGATTAGAAACGGCGGTGTCAGTTTTGCCGTTGCATCAATCATCGGCTGGGTAATTTTTACAAAAGCGCGCATGAAGAAAAAGTCGGAATATTCGGCAACAAATATCGCCATGCCAAACCGGCCAATCAAGGTCCACATTGCAGCACCAAGAATATAGTCAATTATCAGGACGGTTGCCCCAAACCCTGTTTCCATCAAAGCCACCTATGCATTTTTGTTCATACCAGCAAAGGTTGGCATGATTTGCTTGATTTGTGGACGCTTTTTCACAAAAGAACGTTTGAAAAATAAAAAAATGGAGCAGAAGACCCCCTCTGCTCCATTAAATTATTGGTATTTCCGATCAGGAAGACCGGAAGTTTGTGCTTAGCCGTCTGAGACAACTTTGCCCTTTGGAATGCGGATTTCATCAACCATTTTCATGGTCTCTTCATCCGGCGCCTCGGTGGCAAGTGATACCACGATCATCAGCACCAGACTGACCGGCATACCGATCATACCAAAGCGCAGACCATCAAGGCCTAACCACGGGGTCATCCCGCCGAACTGGACCATATAGAGGTACCAGAAACCGGCGCCAAAACCGCCGATCATGCCGGCAACAGCACCCTGACGGTTTGCCCGCTTCCACCAGACACCGAGGACAAGTGGGAAGAACAGGCCTGAATTGGCAAAGCAGAATGCCCACGCAACCGCACCCAAGATACCTGTCAATCCTTGAGCCGCCACAAACGCGCCAGCAGCACCAACACCTAAGAGTAGGATACGGGCAACCACCAGACGGGTTTTTGTGTCAGCCTTTGGATCAATAATCTTGTAATACAGATCATGCGACAACGCGTTTGCAATCGCCAGCAACAAGCCGTCAGCCGTTGACATCGCAGCAGCCAGACCACCAGCAGCAACCAAACCTGAGATCACATAAGGCAGACCTGCAATCTCTGGCGTTGCCAAGACCACAATATCACCCTTCATGAAAAACTCGTTGATCTGCAGGATACCGTCACCATTACCGTCAAAGACTTTCAAAAACCCGACTTGCGACCATTTCTGCACCCACTCAAGTGAGTTCACATCAGCAATAGATTTGCCAATGATGCCAGTTGCAAGGTTCGGATCAAGCAGTGAAAGCTTGGTGAACGTCGCCAGAGCTGGTGCCGTTAGATACAACAAGCAAATGAATACAAGCGACCAACCAACTGACTGTCTGGCGGCTTTTACCGATGATGTTGTGAAATAACGCATCAACACATGTGGTAGTGACGCCGTACCGGCCATCATACAAATGACCAATGTCAGAAACTTCCATTTTGCCATCAATGTATCGCTAGCGTCGTTGATGCCAACTGAGAGTGCCGCAAGCTTGCCAGCGGCAGCCTGAGCCTCAGGTGTCGGTTTTAACGCACCAACATTATGCAAGGCTTCGAGTTCTTGAACCCGGAGAACCGCATCAAATTGTGAAAAATGGGGTATCAGGCCATAATCAAATTTGTTTGTCATCCAGAACACTGGCAACAGATAGGCAATGATCAAAACGATATATTGCGCAACCTGTGTCCATGTAACCGCCTTCATTCCGCCAAGCATCGAGCAGAATAGGATACCGGCAAGACCGATCCAAACTGCCACTGTAAACGGAATATTAAGCGCACGTGATGCCACAATGCCCGTTCCGGTGATTTGCGCTGTAACATAGGTAAATGACGCGACCACAAGAATAACAACCGCACAAAAACGCGCAAGATTACCGCCATAACGCGTGCCGATGAAATCAGGCACTGTGTAACAACCAAATTTGCGCAAATACGGCGCTAACAGGCTTGCCACCAGCACATAGCCACCAGTCCATCCGACCAGGAACGCCATATATGGGTATCCCTTTAGATAGATGCCGCCAGCCATCGCGATAAACGATGCACCCGACATCCAGTCGGCCGCTGTAGCCATACCGTTAAAGACCGCCGGCACCTCACGCCCAGCGACATAATATTCGCTCGACTCCATGGTTCGAGATAGCACGCCGATCAACGCGTAAATGAAAATGGTAAATCCTACAAACATCCAGCCGATTGCATCCGCACTGACGCCTGCTTGTTCAAGGATTGCCATCAAGACTACAAAGCCAAGGAATCCAAGTGTATAGATACCATAGACTTTGCTGAGATTATTAATGAACCCTCCTTCAAGTTTCATAGCAAACCTCCTAATCTTCAGCGACACCAAACTCTTCGTCTAGTTTGTTTTGTTTATTCACAAACCAGAAAATGAGAATGGCAAAAGCAAGTTGCGAGCCCTGGCCAGCCATGTAATAGCCTCCCGGGAATGACCCAGCTGCGCCGTTTAATGCACCGCCGAACCAATGAACGACAAAAGAGAAAAATACCCAGATCGCTAGGGTCTTGACCAACAAACTCTTGGTCCTCTCCCAGTGCCCGGTTGATTGACTGCTCATAACAGTTTCCTCCGATAATCGTGACCAGCCTCTCCGAACTGCTCACTTCCCCTCAGCCCAGCCTCTGACCCGCTTGAAGCAAGCCCGATACCTGAACTACCTCAATGCCGAATTTTGTTGTTATTTTGATCACGACATCACTCGCACCAGATGTTAATGAGAATGAAACAAATGACAACCAAATTCCGCGACAGTGGTGTAATCGCCCATGATATCAATTCTAAAATCAATGCTGCGCACAATCGGACTCTTGAACGATCCACCAGTTGAGACACGCCAACAACTTATTGATTTCATTGACACCAGAGCTGCCTATGTCTCGCAGGTTACGCTCTACACCTATGTCAAAGCGCGCGCCGGTACACAGTACCCAAAGCTATTCCAAAACACCGATTTCTTGACATCTCTGCGCATCGCGCGCTGGCATATTTACGGTGCTGCTATCTGTGATCTTAGCCTTTTTGCCGTTGCACAGCTAAAACGCAGTGGCGGGTTAAACAAACAAAAGGCAAGCGATTTAGTCGCTGAATTGCTGGATGGTATTTTGTTTGATTACCAACAGGACGATATCGATCCAAACCTGTTTGCAGCAATGGGTGACAAGGGCAAACAGCGAGCCGCCTTTGCCGATTGGGATCTTATTGCCGATGGAGCGGCTGCGTTCCAGTCAAGCTCGGATGCAGTTTTCCGCTGGGCACCGATTGCCGATGAGTTAAAGAATGATGATGAGGAAATTGTGCGCAATTCAATTCACCTGCGCTGGATTGGCGTTCGCCGCGATTTGAAGGCCTTGCTAAAACCAGACCTCGTTCTGGCTGATTGGCAAAGGGCTGGACGAAATTATCCGCCGTCCGTTTGATGATCTGGCCGGGGGGCTTTCGCCGCTTAATTCATGCCCCCCAAACTCACATCGTCATACCTCGCCATTCTAGTTGCCCATTCTAAATACCCAGTCTAAATGCTGGTACTGGTTAAAAACGCAAGGATGAAGACATGCCCATAACGAAAACTGTGAAAATGCTGGTCGCCGAGGCCAAAAGCGAAATCAATAGCATCAGCGTGGATGACGCTTACGAACGCCAAAAATCGGGCGCGGCTGTTTTGATTGATATTCGTGATATCCGCGAACTTCAGCGTGACGGCCGCATTGATGGCGCATTCCATGCCCCGCGCGGGATGCTGGAATTTTGGGCCGACCCTGACAGCCCCTATCACAAGGATATATTTGCAACAGACGGCGAATTGATTTTATTTTGCGCAAGCAGCTGGCGCTCGGCCTTGGCTGCCAAGACCCTGCAAGATATGGGGTTTACCAATATCCGCGATATGGAGGGAGGCTTTACCGCGTGGAAAGGCCAGTCATTGCCCGTAACGCCAGTGATTGCCCCTAACGAAAGCTGACTAATTGCCCGATCTGACGATTATTTGCCGGGTCAAGTTTGAAAATTTCGGCAAAAAATCCGGGGGAGTAATTGACAATTAATTTTTCCGAAGGCTAAGTGCTGGCAGTTTTTTATCGGGAGCAAAGTGATGAGTGAAGTAGCGGCCGAGATTGATGCCATAATTGCGCGGGCGCGTGCTGCCCAAAAGGCCTATGAGGCAAGCGGCAGTCAGGAACGGTTTGACCGCGCCGCCGAAGCCGCCGCATGGGCCTTGATGGAACCCGGCCGTAACGCGGAACTTGCGGCCTTTGCTGTGGCTGAGACTGGCCTTGGGAAAATCGCCGATAAGATCACCAAAAACCACCGGAAAACGCTCGGCCTTCTGCGGGATATTCATGGCAAGACAAGCTTTGGCCTGATCAATGATGACGCACAATCAGGCGTTAGCGAATTTCTGCGTCCAAAGGGCGTTATCGCTGCGGTTGTTCCATCAACTAACCCGCTTGCAACACCAATCAACAACGTTGTCAACGCGCTGAAAACCGGCAATGCGATCATTCTGGCACCGTCACCAAAAGGCGCTGCACCGCTGGCAAAGCTGCTGGAATATGTTTACGCAGAGTTTGATCGAATCGGTCTTGATCATGATCTTGTGCAAATGGTGCCGAATCCGCCATCAAAAGAGAAAACCGCGCGGCTTATGCAGGGCGTGGATATGCTGGTGGTTACCGGCTCACAAAGTAACGTGCGGTCAGCCTATTCATCAGGTACGCCGGCACTTGGCGTCGGCATGGGCAATGTCGTGACAATCATTGATGAAACCGCTGATCTGGATGATGCAGCTGGTAAAATCGCCCTTTCAAAATGTTTTGATAACGCGACCTCATGCTCATCAGAAAATGCCGTGATTGTTGTCGATGCAGTTTATGATGCGTTTTTGCAGGCGATTGCGCGGGCTGGCGGCATGTGTCTTGACGCTGATCAAACAGCCCATCTAATTAACACGCATTGGCATGATGGGCATTTAAACCGGAATATGCTGGCAAAGGACATCGACGCCGTTCTGGACACGCTTGGCTTTGCCGAAACCGCGCCCGAAGGCACAAAATTCCTTGTTGCTCCTGCAACCGGCATTGGCCCTGACGCGCCAATCTCTGGCGAGAAAATGGCCCTGTTCTTTGCGCTTTACCGCGCCGCAGATTTTGCCACCGCCAAGGAAATGGCACGCGAGGTTCACGCCTATCAGGGACGCGGCCATTCGTTGGGGCTGCATAGCCGGGATGATGCGCGGGCGCGTGAACTGGCGATGGATATGGAAGCCTGCCGGATTATTGTCAATCAGGCGCATTGTTTTGCGACTGGCGGATCATTTGATAATGGACTGCCATTTTCGTTGTCGATGGGCTGTGGTTCGTGGGGCGGCAATTCGATCGACGATAATTTGAATTGGACGCATTTCGTCAATCATGTGCGAATCGCGCGGCCAATTGCCCCAGTTGAACCCACTGTTGATGAAATGCTTGGCGCCTATTTTAAGGCCAGCAACCAAACTGGCGCGTAAATCATGACTGATCCTATGTCTGGCGCGAAATCATCCAGTATTGCTGACCTGCTTATCAACGCCGCTGCCGCGACACCTGCTGCGATTTGGCTGACAACACCTGA
>Ga0255768_10004189_pt1 | contig 14166 bp, 12 predicted proteins | sample 071ome_33_FD_179983 | JGI IMG/M metagenome (GOLD analysis project Ga0255768, IMG submission 179983) | Coastal salt marsh microbial communities from the Groves Creek Marsh, Skidaway Island, Georgia - 071412AT metaG (version 2) | ecosystem: Environmental > Aquatic > Marine > Intertidal zone >...
AAATAGGACGTGCTTTGCGTCCACCACGTTGCAAACGAATCTTTGTTGCCATAATTAATTGTTTTACAAGGGTCCGAAACCCAGTTAATTAATAAATTAATGAGGCGCAAAAGTAAGGAAAGTAATTTAATGCAAGCGTTTATGCGGATTATCTTTCCACATGTATGAGTTTGGAGCCTTCTGTTTCCATAGAAAACTCAAAAGGCGCAGCCCCAACCTTTTCCATCGCTGAATCCAGTGCATCATGCACATCTGCAGGGGCATAGAAAAGCATAAAGCCGCCACCACCGGCTCCCAACAACTTACCGCCTAAGGCACCTGCTTTCAAGCCAGCATCATAGGTTTCAGTAATCTGAGGGGTGGTAATGCCAGAAGCGAGCTGTTGTTTAAGCAACCAATTTTCATGCATTAAGGCCCCGAAATCGTCCAATTTACCTGCTTCCAAACTGTCTCGAAGTTTGTAAACAAGGCTCACCATATGTTCCAAAGCCTTGAATTTATCCTCCGCAGAGGTGTTTTTCTTCTGCTCGGAAAGAATGGCGCTGGCAGATCTTTGATTGCCCAGATAATAGAGTTTAAGATTTTGGTCCAATTGGTCCCTAATCTCATCACTTATATTCACAGGGCTCACCGTTACCGTACCGTCCGGATTGAATTCAATTACATTCAAGCCTCCGTAGGCTGCCGCATATTGATCCTGCTTGCCAATGGGCTCGCCCAAAAGCTCAATCTCGATGCGACATGCACCTGCGCCCAATTCCTCTTTGCTTACTTCTTTACCGATGTAAGTGTTCAAATTGTGGAGTAGGCCTACTGTAAAGCTCGAGCTGCTCCCCATGCCGGTACCACCAGGAATATCCGCAATGGAACTCACCTCAATCCCGTTCAGATTAAAATCACTCAGTACCGTTTTCAGGATAGGGTGCTTCAATTCGTTCACATCCCCAACGGTCTCGGTTTGAGAATACTTGCAGCGGATCTTGTCCGCTTCGAAGTACCGGTGCGTACTGATGTACATGTACTTATTAATGCTAGTACTGAGTACGGCACCTTTTTGTTTCTCGAAGAAAGCAGGTAAGTCACTACCGCCGCCAACAAAGGAAATGCGGAATGGGGTCTTGGTGATAATCATGGCCCTAAAATAGGTATTGTGGATAACCTAAAGTTTTCCAAACTCACAATTTTTTGAAGGATATCCTCGTAGTTTTAAAAGCAGATAAAACCATTAATCGCCATGAATAAAACTCTTTTGAGACAGGAAGAGTGGTTCGAAAACCACTTTTTTCGAGAACCGATGGGCTCAAACGCCCACCTCATTGAACCAGTACCTATGATCAAAATTTATAAATACTAAATGCAATTAAACATGTATTCAAATACATATTTGATCCAAAGCAAATCCGCTTTTTACCTACAACAATCGGCACATCGTGTATTAACCTACTTTCATGAATGCAAAGGCCAGCCTTTCTATGAGAGTATGTTGCAATGCCATGCGTTTATGTCAGCTGCTATTTGTGAGTTCAATGAAAAAGGTTCGCTTGAACAAAACATCTTAGTGTATGATTTTCTTGTTCAACAAGTCATTGAGTTCAAAGCATTGTTGCAGTTCATCATTCATGAAGGCCTTGAGTTTCCGGGCATGGATCATGTACTACACTACATTCAGGATTTGTATTACAGCTTACAAAATGAAGTCGGGCAAATGCGTATTTACCTCTTTCAGATAAGAAACCTTAACCGACCTAATTGATTATGAAAACAAACATTTCTCAACCCATGTATCAGGAATCCTTGGCTATAAATAGGACCATTCAGGATATTACAAGAGGATATCATAGTAATGGAACATTCAACCTTGCCTTTAAAATCAAAGATGATATCATTGGCATTTGCAATGATTTAGATTTAGGGGTCAGTGCTAGATTTGAGCATACCTTCATTAGCTATTACGAGAATGCATTAGACCGATTATCATTGCTACTCGAGCATATTCGTATCGCCAATAGTGCTCGTATGATTCGAGGAGGATTCCCTTCAGAATTGATAGAGCGAATTCGAATGTTGCGTTGGAGAATAAAATTGGTGCTTGAACTAATGAATTCTCAGGTGCCACTTGATTATATCACCTTATCTTCATGGGCAAGAAAGAAAATCGAGCTTAGTTAGTGAACACAGACCAAATCAATGATTTGTATTGGTGGGCGCAGGAACGCGTCCAAGGCTTTATGTCAGGGCTGCACCGCAGCCCTGATTTTGGCTATAGCGTAGAATTTGCCCAGCACCGTCAGTATGTACCGGGTGATTCTCCCAAACATATTGATTGGTCCGTATATGCAAAGACGGATCGTTTCCTAACAAAATTGTATGAGGCCGAATCTAACATGAGAACATTCTTCGTGTTGGATTCCAGTTCGAGCATGTACTTCCCAAATGAAGAAATAGGGAAGTGGGAGCGCACCGTTCAAGTCATTACTCTGATCGCTTGCTTACTTCAGAAGCAGCGAGATGCTTTAGGATTATTCGAGGTGAATGATGCCGATGCTCATTTTTTTGAAAGCTCCAATAAGGAGGAAAATATTCGGCTTCTCCTTCACAATATTCGGGGTTTACAAGAGCGGAAGATCGGCAATGAAGTATTTATAGACCAGCTCGAATCGTTGCATTCAAGGTTGCCGAAGCGCAGTCAGGTCCTAGTGTTCACCGATATCTATCACCAAGATGTAAAGGCATTGGTACAATCGCTTTCAAAATTCAAACATGCCAATCATCACGTTCGATTAATACTCATGTATAGCGAGCAGTTTGAAATAGAAGGCAACGGGCTGGCAGGTCATCAAGTGATGGATTTTGAAACGGGCAAGAAGACCTACCTCAACGAAGAAGAAGTGCGCCGATACACTAATTTCTGTAAGCAGCAACGTTCAACCTTGGAGCTCGCTTCAAGAGGGGCGGGGATAGCCATAGATGCACTGAATGTGGACGAAGATCCTGTCGTACTACTCAGAAAATTATTGGCATAAAAAAGCCCGGCGGAGCCGGGCTTTTTTATCGAACTTGAGAATTTACTTATTCTTTTTGACGGTGTCACTGTTGCTATGCGCATCATCAACCTTTTTAACATCTTCAGGAGAAAGGGAAGTGGCTTCTTTACCTTTTTTATCTGCTTTATCTTTTTTGTCTTTCTTAAATCTTTTATCAAAGAATACCATGCTGGCGCCTGCAGTAATGTTTACTCCTTGCGTAGCAGCACCTACCATGATTGATTCTCCTGAATTAGCTACAACCGTTGCGATATCGCCAGTTGTAGTGGTGCCAATGTATACCTGTAACAGAGGCGTTACACGAAATTGCAATGCGGTTGTGATTAGATCTGCATTATTCTCCGTCATCGTAAGGTAGTAGGCACCTTTCAATTGAATGTTTTTGTGCAACCACAACAATGAGGTAAACCCTAAGTACTCATAATCTGTAATAGAGTTTGTACGGCTCGTGTAATGAACCCCTATATAGGTTTGGCCTTTGAGGTTAAAGTTCAACGCTGCATTAGTCACTTGTGGTACCGCATATTCGAAGTCGTAGGTAGTATTTTCTAAATTTGAATTTAAATCATTCGAAATACTCTCTGTTAAGCTTTGCAACTCATTTCGAACCGCGGTGCCAAGAGTATCATCTGCGGTACTGATATATTCAAAGCCGTCAATAGCAACTCCACCTGCAATACGCTTTGCAACGTCCGATGAAATTGAAATGGGTGTTGCACCCAAACCACTCATACTAAACTGGAGGTTTAGTTTTTTGGTCGGTTGAATACTACCTCCAACGGTGAAAGCAGTAGTGTTGTAAGCTGGGGTAATGAGACTTTCAATCAGTACATCAGTAGCCGCAATTGCATTACCCAAATCAGATAATTGATCAATAGTATCAGTAGCATTTAATAAACTAGCTGTAGCTACAGTGAAGTCATAGTTCACGTTGACATTATTACGTCCAGGAATTGCAGTAGCCGTACTGTTGATGCTGAAGGCATCCGATTGTACTCTCATTCCCATACCATAGCCTATTTGATGTGCACTAACACCTAAACGTAACTTTTTGTCCATGAAAGTACGTTGAAGTCCTACGAATACATCATTTGTCACGTCGAGTGAAACCCCAAGATCACTAAAATCACCTTGATAATTCAAATTCATGCTCCCGTTGACATCTCCAAAACCGTACTTCACGAAATGAGCCAGGTCTTTATCAATGTCAACCCCAACAGCAATATCTTGTGTATAACCAGCAAAGACATAGTTTTTACCTAATTTAAACCCGAGGTGAAACATATCAATATTGGTTTCCCCGTTAATACTTAATGCATTCGTATTGAGGTTACTCAAATTTCCAAGAAGATCCGTCGTGGCGAAAATATCACCCATCGTTTGATTCATTCCAAGGGTATAATTCAAACCGGTGTAGTTTAAATGGAATGAGGTCAATGGATCAGCGGCGGGGTTGTGCGTTAAGTTGTTGGCATTCCCCGATAGACCGAATGTGGTCAAGTTCTGTGCGTTACTCGAAACAGTAACGATGGTCAATAGTAGTAGTGCTATCTTTTTCATCTTTAGTACTGTTTATAGTTCGTATTTCACTTGCAATTGAACCCCTAGGTCCAATTTCAATGTAGCATCCGTCCTCAACTTTACAGGATCATTGCCTGCGTTGTAAGTGTCCATTGTAGCTTCTGCGACAATATGCTTAGCGTTCAATAGCGTAAGCGCTTCTGTAGCATCTAGTGCTAATTCACTATCGAGAACATTGGCAGTAGTAATGATACCCGCCGCATCTGGTATACCACTTTCCATTAGCCCAAGATCTTTCATCATGACCTCGTTCCAAGAAGCATCGTAGAACTTGATCTGAACGTTGGCATCCAAGGGGAGGGTGGTGGTAGTTTGCAACAGAATTTTAGCACTTTCTAACGTAGCACCCTCAGGCAAGGCATTGACGTTGTCCATGTCTGTTGCTAGTGTATCTCCAAAGGCAAGTCCCGAGGCCGTGAAGTAAAATGGCATTTCCATCAAAAGATCACCTGTGATAGAAGATGAACTTGACACGAAATTATCAGTTCCGTATGTGGCGACATCGTGATTTACATTGACTTCACCTCCGTAAACAATACTATCTTTAGGTAGAGTAAACACATCCACGATGGATGAATTACTATTGTCAAAGGTTAAGGTTCCGGTAGCAGTATTTCCTAGAGTTGAAGGATACGGTAACACATATTTTGGACCATTTAATGAATAGCCAGTACCATTTGAGAATGATGAAAAATCAAGGGAAAGTTCAATGGGTAAACCTATAGAGTTAGTCACGTCCATAGAAATACTCGGTGCTGCAAAACTAATAGCCCCATCGAAATTATCTAAGAAGTCAATATTTAAATCGACTTTTCCGGGATCTATGTCTATTTGCTGAGATCCAAAGAATCCTTTGATGTGACCAAACTGAAGATTCGCCATCTCAAAGGTCATATCTAAGGCATCGGAGCTATCCACGATAACCATACTTGTTGAACCCACCAGAGTTGCGCTAACTGCGATTGGTAATCGGCTATGATTCTGAGATGGATCTTGAGTTAAATCTAGAATGGTGTTGTTCATATTGACAGAACCAGTGGTGGTATTACCCGCGGTAATTAAGATAGTCGTATCTATCTCATTACCATTTTTATCGGAACCCGGGAAATTCAAGTCAAGTTCAACATCTACGCCAAGAGTCGACTCGAATTCAAAATCAAAACTTGCAGTACTGAACATTAATTCTCTCAATTCTTCACTTCCGCCGGTGCTTAAATCGACAAACTGAGTGTCAGAGGATATAGCCTGGGATGCTATTTGGGTTACTGCCGAGTAAACCTCAAGGTTAGCAGAGCTGATATCTAGCACTAAGTTATCAGTAGTATCAATAGCAACTGAAACTGTCCCAGTACCAGTTGCATTTAGTGAGGTTATTTTAAAACCAATGTTACTAGGCAATGTCTTGTTTACTAATGACTTTGTACTAGTAGCTGTTCCTCCGTTAGGGCTAACGTTCGTTAATACATATGAAAGAATGGTATTTCCATTACTAGCATTTACTAGATCAACATTCATTGATACCGGTGATGGCCAGTTGTTGGTCAATTCTAATGACAGCGTGCCATTTGAAAATGAAGCACTATTAAACGTACCAAATCCACCACCTCCATATGGTCCCATATTGGTTTCGTTGATTTGTGGAAATGGCCAGGTTTGATTGTGCAGTGTCCCAACCGTGAGACCCGCATCACTGGCTATAGAGCCTAATGTAATACTCTGCGACAGCGTTACATTGTCTACTGCAATCGTACCCATGCTGATCGCACTGGATGATGGGCTCTGAGCGGGGATTGAAATCAGGTCGTTCACGCTGATCCCAAAAACACTGTCTTGTGCAACTACTACTTTGTAAGTCGCATTGTCGTTGTAAATCAAGCTGTCGTCTGGAGCAAGGAGGTGCTCCATGGTCAGGTTTACGCTTCCCAGTGGAAAGGCGAGGGCGGGTTCGGCGACAATATTGACATCAGTAGGGTTCACGACATCAGATTGACAACTGAACAAGCCGAGTGCTCCTAAAAGAGCCACAGGAAAAATTCTTTTCATATGCTAAAAACTCAGGTTGCTTAGTAATGCAAAGGTACAGGTCTAAGTATTAAGGACCTATTATTCTACAGTGAAGTAACGACGCAATCCGGACAATTGCTGTGACATGTGGTACGCCGTGTAGAGTTGCTGCATGCCGCGAAGCAACATAATGATGGAAATTAGCGAGGCATTCTCGCCTAACCAACCCCATTGCTCAGCCGCCCATAGGGTAAGAATTAAGGTCGATAGAATGATGAATTCACGGGCATTTTTGTTGAGCGCATCCCATTGAATAGCCCTTTGTCTAGCCTGTCCCCATTGCAATACTAGATTCGCATCTTCTTCAGCGTCCAATTCTTGTTGCAGTTCCGATACCAAATGGTGTTGTTGGTCTTGTTTCTTTTTCAGTTGGTTGATCAAAAAGGACCAGAGCACAAGTGTGGCAAGAACTAAGGCTCCAAATTTTGGCATAAGGAATACGCCAAGGGCTAGAAACGCCACGCCTGGTACGAATTGAGACCATCCGACAAACAGGAAGTTCAATCCTTGAGTACGCTTTCCAAATTCAAATCGTGCGCTTCTATCGTTGGAAGTATTTTGGCGGAACTCCGTCATTAATTGGACCCGAATAGAACCATTTTTGTATTGACTCAAATACCCTAAAATCAGGCGCGCCACGAGAATTAAAAGTAAGATGGCACCGTATTCGATCCATTGGAAGTCCAATCCTGCAATGTGAATGCTAGACTGATCAAGAAAAATCGTGCGCAACAATGGTAGGGAAGCGAGGATGGGAAGGGTCTCGAAGATGCCGCTAAGACCGGTTAATAGGAACATAGTACCTAGCGAAGGTAAATGGTCAAATGACCTGTAAAACCTGATGGCTCCTACTATGGTGTTTCCTTCTTTCAATCCAAGGGTGAGTTTTGTACAATTTCTAAGCCGTATCCGCTTACCCCAATTCTCTTGATAGGGTTGTTGGTCAGCAAATCAATATTCTTAATACCTAGAAATCTAATGATTTGAGCGCCAACACCAAAATCTCGTGCGTCTTTACTAAAACTCGATTTCTGCTCGGTGTTTCCTTTGTTGAACGATCGAATTCTATGGAGTAATCGGTCGCCATTTGGCTCTTGATTCATGTAAATAATCGCGCCTTTCCCACGTTGACTGATGGCCTTCAAAGACTTCTCAAGCTGTGAACCCTCATTACTGGTGAGCAGGTGGAAAATATCATTGGCTACACCAGCGCTTTGAATGCGTACGGGTACGGTTTCCGCATCTGTCCACTGGCCCATGGTTAGGGCGATGTGTACTTGGTGATTGGTCTTTTGCTCAAAAGCGTGCAGGCAGAACATGCCGTGTGGCGTTTCTATTTGGAATTTTTCGGCCAATTCTATGAGACTTTCCTGCGCCATTCTATACGCTACCAAATCCTCAATCGATACGATTTTTAGACCATGCTTCACTGCAATCTCACGAAGCTGGGGCAAACGCGCCATGGTACCGTCCTCGTTCATGATTTCTACAATGACTCCGGCGGGCTCTAAACCGGCCAATCGTGCCAAATCTACAGCGGCTTCGGTATGGCCGACGCGACGTAATACACCGCCCTGTTTGGCAATCAATGGAAATATGTGACCAGGACGCGCGAGTTGTTCCGGTTTGATAGCAGGATCCACCAAGGACTTCACGGTCATATAACGGTCGTAGGCACTAATTCCCGTGGTGCATCCTTCTCCAATGCGGTCAATACTCACCGTAAAGGCCGTTTTATTGGGGTCTGTGTTATTGTTCACCATAGGAGGGAGGTCCAATTCCGCTGCACGCGCCGGGAGAATGGGCGTACAAATCAATCCACGCCCCTCGGTCGCCATGAAATTGATCATCTCTGGGCTGACTTTAGACGCTGCAGCAACAAAATCACCTTCGTTCTCGCGATCTTCATCGTCAACAACAATGACCACCTTACCGGCTTTGATATCCTCTATTGCTTCTTCTATGGTGTTAAGACTCATTCTGATTTCTTTTGGTGGGTTGCCATACACTCGACGACACTCCTTGTAAATAGGTTAGGTAACCTCGCAACATTGCAAGATTCATGGCGCAAAAATACACCAAAGGACCTGCACCGCGATAGAAGAGCAGTTCCAACAATACTAACGCTCCAATACTAGCAAATGTTGGCAGTGCAAATGGAGTAAAGGCTAAGGCTATGGCCCCTATGAGCATAGCTTGAGGGGCAGTCCAACGCAAAATTTTATGGAATAAAAAGACCCATCCGAAGGGGTGGACTTTCTTCATCAGTAGGCCACGGAAGCGCTTTAAGTTTTGATAATTCCCAATGCTGATGCGCTTTTTGCGTTTGAATTCCTCCTGCAGTGATGTACTCACATCTTCATATCCTAGGGCAGCGTCGCTGTAGAATATTCGATGATCGTTCTGAATGAGCTGTACCGTTTGGAAGAAATCTTCCATGAAGGTGTGCGGAGGAATAGGTTGCCATGCAGATTTTCGCATGCTGTATAGACCGCCTTCCATGCCTAGGCAAAATCCGTATTTTTGGCTTTCAGATTTGCGTATTTTATTCTCAATGGAGAGGTATTGTCGCTCAGTGGTTGCTGTGGTACCGGCGGTCATTGCCTTCCCGTAGGTCAATGTGCCCGCGACGGCGGTGGCTTGTGAAGAGATAATTGGACCGGCCAATTCCACTAGAGTATTCTCATCAAAAATGATATTAGCATCGGTGGCAACGATGATCTCACCCGTACACAGTTCCACCAATCTATTAATAGTGGCAGACTTACCCGAACGCTGGGCATTGATGTGCAAATTCAGGCCGGGAAACTCCTTTTGAAGTGCACGAATGATATCGTCTTGACCATCATCCGAAAGGTCACTGCCTATCCAAACCTCAATGAGTTCTTGTGGGTAGTGCGAGGCGAAAATGCTTCTGATCTTTTCCTCAATAATGGAACGCTCATTATATGCGGCGAACACTACGCTCAACTTGGGAAATGAAGTTGGTTTGTTGATTACCAACGCTTTACCTGGAAAGGCCAATTGCCACAACGGATACCACAAGTAGGGTATGGTAATCCAAAGGAGACAAATAAAGAATATTGTTGATGCTACTAAGACCATACCTTTTCTATGCGTTGCAAGGTAGGTTGCATTCCGAACCTATTCAAAATATCCTCTTGGGCCTTTTGCCCCAAGGCTAAGGCACGCTCTGGTTGCTGTACGAGTTCTACCAAAGCCTCAATAAATTCGGGGGCAGAATCCACAATGATGGCCTCCGTTGAGTCCTTGGTATATATGCCCTCTGCACCAATAGCTGTGGAAATAGATGGTACTGAAGCAGCACTGTTCTGTAAGATTTTTATACGCATCCCAGAGCCCGCCAATAGAGGAATAACGCTGATTCCGTGCTCGTGGGTGAAAGCGGTGGCATCGGCAACTCGACCGTGAAAAAAGATGTTCTGATCTTGAGGGAATTGGAAATTCTCTGGGGGATTGTTTCCTGCAATGTGAAATTCAGCCTGTGGAACGCTTTGGAGGACCTGTGGCCAGATTTCAGTCATGAACCATTGTAAGCCTTGGATAGACGGCGCCCAATCCAATGCTCCCAAGTGATGGCAACGAAGCGGTTGAATGTTCGAAGGTCCAGATGCAGGCAGCACTGCAGTAGGAATAAAAGAAGCCGCTGGAGTGTAAGATTCAAACCACTGCTGGTCCTTTTCTGAGATGCACCAGATTTGGTCCACGGCTTGGGATAATTGGCTTTCAAATCGTTGCAATCTGCTAGACTGAAGCTTTAAATACCATCGTTTCAATGGGTTTTTCTCATTCTCAGCCATACGTTGCCAAATCTCATGCTCCACATTGTGTGCACGTAAAATAGTCTGTTGGCCGATGCGTTTGGCCTCGCTTGCATACATGCCCATGAATGCCCCTTCCAAAACAACTGTATGAAAACTATCGGTGTCGTATGCTTCTAGACGCCGTAGGAGCGTAGGAATGTAAAATCGACTAACATGGTAAGGTAAGTTGGTCGCCAAATTCCCTAGTGCTGTGCTCACCTTAGGCGAGGTATTCCAGGCAAAGCCTTCAAACGTCACATTGGGTTGATGTGCTTTGCTGATCTCAACATCTTTGAAGTGCTTGTCGGTATTGATAGCGAAGTAATGTAGGTCCAATTCCTTCATCACCAAAGTCTCCAGCAACCGAGCCATGGCAATAGAACTTCCGTCATCACTAGGATAGGGGAGTTTGTTCGATAGAATGAGAACCTTATTCTTCATCCTTTTTCTGGTAGAATTTCGCGGTTATGGTAGTAAACCATTCTCCTGAGATCAACGCTTTGTCTGTTGAAGCACTGTAGGTTAACCACAATGCTACGGGCGCTAATATCATAGAGGGCAACCAAGTCGCTGTCAGCGGGTCCATCAACTCCTCACGTCCCATTTTTTCAAATGTGGTGTTCAAGACATGGAAAATCAAGAAAGCCACAGTGCTAATGACCAAAGGCAAGCCTATACCGCCTTTGCGAATGATACTTCCCAATGGAGCGCCAATAAAGAACATGATCAATACACTTACACCTAGAGCAAACTTTTTGTAATACTCCAGCCAATGACGTAACCTAGTTTCATTACGCCATTCCATTTCACGATCCATTTGTCTGAGGTAATCAAGATTTGATCTTGCCAATCGAATGGCGTTTTGAGAGGCTCTTAATCGCATGCCGCTAAGGAGATTCTTCATAATATCATCTCTCAAGGCTTCCGTAGCGTCTGCAGTCTCCGGTTCGATGTAATCAAACTTATACTTACCCGTTAAATTCTTTTTGAAATTCGCTTCGCGCTCAATCATCTGATCTTTCAACGTATCCGCTTTGAGCTTCAACTGTTGGGTATTGAGCATCATAAAGTCTCGCCGGCGAGTTTTATAAAGGTTTGGATTATCGAAACCGCCAAGGTTAAATCTAATAAAGGCAGTATCAAACTCGCTACGTGCCCAAGGCATCTTCTTGCGTTCCTCACGATCTGCCTTCACGATATCTTCGTAGGTGGCCCCGTCGTGTAGTTCTATTTCGAGGTATTGGTCATTGGCTACAGTACGCATGATACCACTGGCAGCAGTCAGGACTTTCTGGTTTCCCTTTTTATTCTCTTTGTGGTCGTAGATGTAGATGTCTTGAAGTTCCTGCTCACCGTCGCCTGATTTTTCCCCAATCTTGATAGAATATCCTTCGAAGCCATTGTAGAAGATGCCGGGTGTAATATGGAAGGCTGGCTTGCTCTTGGAGATGTTTATGAGGAGGCTTTGGCCTTTTAAATTGGCCACAGGAATGACATTATTGTAGAAGTAAAATGATCCTATTGCAATTCCTATGTTTAAAATGATCAGCGAGCGAATACCTCTGAATAGACTAATACCAGAACTCTTCATGGCAGCCATTTCGTAGTGCTCACCGAAGTTCCCGAAGGTGAGGAGGGAGGCAAACAACACACTTACGGGCAATGCAAAAGGAACAACGCTGGCAGCCCAATACATCATGAGTTCTAGAAGCACGTACCATTCAATGCCTTTTCCGGCAAGGTCATCTACGTATTTCCAGACCATCTGCATCAAAAAGAAAAAGACCATAATTCCTACGGTGGGGAGCAATGGTCTTACGTAACTTTTTAAGACGTACCAGTCTAGTTTATTCATGCCTATAGTCGATAAAACCCGTCAAATTCCTTGGCGTTGATGTCGAACATCTCTGTACTTAATGGGACGTTTACTTCATACTGTTTAACCGTGAAGGTTGTATTGATCCCATTCGTACCGAACTGAGTATAGTTCTCAAGTAACATACTTTTTGTGTCTATGCCGATCATGATATCCTTAACCTCCTCATTAGCAACGGGTTTTAGGACGACATATTGTATTGACTTGCCGTTTTCTGTGGCTTTTCCAGCCATCTTGTAGCTATATCCACTCTGGTAGTTCTTTAAAATATCTGAAGGACTTAGTGAAGTTTCTTCTCCAGAGGCCGTTTTCTCGATCTCCTCATCCTCGGGATAAATCAAGTAAGCGTTGTTGCCGTCTGAGAGAAATTCAAAGGCATCCGTTTTAATGCGCACCTTTTCGCCAATGGCATAGAGTTCCCCATCTGAGCTGCGTTCTTTCATGCCGCCATTGCTAGGTGCTGCAATAGTGTTGGTGAAAGAGATGTGCTGAGTTTCGAGTCCTAAGGTCTTCTCATATACCTTGTTGAGTAGGTCCTTGGCTTCGTTGTGGGATTGTGCCATGGTAAAGAATGGCAACAATAAAAGGGCTAATATTCTCATGGGGGCGAATTTACGCATCTCCGTTCAATTTTTGTTCCAAAGCCATTTCATCTGGTACTAATACTTGTCTAGCCTTAGAACCTTCGAATGGACCTAGTATGCCTGCGGCTTCTAATTGGTCCACAATACGACCGGCTCTATTATATCCTAGTTTGAGTTTTCTTTGAATCATTGAAGTTGATCCTTGCTGGGTCGCCACTACCAAACGTGCGGCATCCTCAAAGAGGGCATCTCTATCTGATGGGTCTATATCACCTACGCCACCGCCTTCTTCACCCACGTACTCCGGAAGTTGGTAAGCGGTAGGATAGGCTTGTTGGTTGCCGATAAAATCACAGATCTCCTCGACCTCCGGCGTATCGACAAAGGCACATTGTAAACGGACCAAATCTGATCCTTGTGAGAAAAGCATATCTCCTTTACCAATGAGCTGGTCGGCGCCTCCTGCATCTAGAATAGTACGAGAATCAATTTTAGAGGTTACGCGGAACGCTGCACGAGCTGGGAAGTTCGCTTTGATTATACCGGTAATCACATTTACAGATGGACGTTGAGTAGCAACAATGAGGTGGATACCAATGGCACGAGCAAGCTGGGCAAGACGGGCAATGGGCATTTCCACTTCCTTACCCGCAGTCATGATCAAATCTGCGAACTCATCAATAACCAGTACGATGTAGGGCAGGTATTTGTGACCTTCTTCAGGATTTAGGCGCCGTGAAATGAATTTGGCGTTGTACTCCTTAATGTTGCGGACCATGGCTGATTTGAGCAACTCATAGCGATTGTCCATTTCAATACAGAGACTATTCAACGTGTTGATCACCTTGGTGGTGTCAGTGATGATGGCTTCATCTGAATCAGGTAAGATGGCCAAATAATGACGTTCAATTTTATTGTAGAGCGTGAGTTCGACCTTTTTAGGATCCACCAAGACAAACTTTAATTGGCTGGGGTGCTTCTTGTAGAGTAATGAAGTTAGGATGGCGTTCAACCCGACAGATTTACCCTGTCCCGTAGCACCTGCCATCAAAAGGTGTGGCATTTTAGCCAAATCAAAAATGAAGTTCTCATTGGTGATGGTACGTCCCATGGCTACCGGCAATTCCATTTTTGCTTCTTGGAATTTCTTCGAGGCAATGACTTGGCGCATGCTCACCATTTGTGCATTGGCA
>Ga0255768_10004193_pt1 | contig 14157 bp, 21 predicted proteins | sample 071ome_33_FD_179983 | JGI IMG/M metagenome (GOLD analysis project Ga0255768, IMG submission 179983) | Coastal salt marsh microbial communities from the Groves Creek Marsh, Skidaway Island, Georgia - 071412AT metaG (version 2) | ecosystem: Environmental > Aquatic > Marine > Intertidal zone >...
TGAATTTTATAGAAATATAAAAGATACAAAACTACGAGATAGTTTACTTCGTATAACTGAAGAAACTTTAGAAGATTTAGATTATTTTGAAAATGTACTCAAAGACTTTGGATGCACTGTTTTACGGTGCCCCATGAATCCTAAAGACGATATTCTTAATTATATGAATGAAGAAGGGCGCATTAACTTTGGTGTTGCGTATACCAGAGGAGTTAATTATGATGGATATAAATATGGAATTGGGGTAGCTGCACAAGGAGTTCCAAGATCGCCCTTACAACCTAGAGATCGTCAACTTGTAATGGGTAATACTCTAGTGTTCACTAATAGAAAAGATCACCCATCTATTTCAATCGCTTTGAAAAAATACTGTGATGAGAAGCACCCTATAATGAATGTTAATTTAACAGAGAAAATTATTCATAGTGGTTTTTTGCGTGCTAAAGGTCTTGGTTTAACAAGAGTTTTTGACGTAAGTACTCTTGATGCCCCTTGTATAACAGTGGTAGGTAATGATTTATATGTAGAAGGCATTATTTTAGATAAGACAGATATTAAAAAATACTGGAATAGCAGGATTAACGAAGTAAGTTTAGGAGGGCACTCTGATGGGGTATTTCATACTCTCAAAGAAGGAGTTATAATTAGTAAACTACCTGCTAATATTTACGAAGATTCTTTTCCTGGATGGGAAGTGCATGTTGTGGATAATGCAGAAGATAATAGAAAACACTGGAGACCTATCTTTGAAGCTAAAATTAATAATGTTAGAGAGAAAAAGTATTGGGTTCCTGAGAGCGTGGATAATGAAGAATTTAGAAACTTTGTTGACATGTGGTTAGGGCTTTGGACAGGGGATTCTAGAGCAACAGCTTTTGATGTAAATGTATTAGTTTTAGATGAACACCATGTATGTGTAAATGATCTAACTAATACAAGGACTATAAATTTTTTGAAAAAACATAAAATGGAGCCTATTTTAATTCCTTGGCGACATAGACGTTTCTGGGACGGTGGACTACATTGTATTACTCTAGATTTATACAGAGAAGGCACTCAGCAGGATTATTTTCCAGATAGAAATAAATCTGTAAAACTAATTAGCAAATGACCGTTTGACGACTAGCTATGCAAAAACTTCATAACTGATATGAAATGACACCCATTTATTGCAGTGCAAAAGAAATTAAACTTGCTAAGTCCTTGTTTTTATATTATAATCAATTCAAGAATTAAATGCCGTAAGGGTTTAATTCTTTAACTCGCTGGAAAGGAGAAATACAATGACTTTTATTGTATCCACAATGTATTATGATCTGGGCATTAAAAATATTATTACTAACGCAGGAAATAAGATTTCACGTGCTGTTAAAGCACATGGGTGGGCAAGAGCAGCCGGAGAGCTAGACCGAGAGGGACTTAGCGATGAGGCCAAAGTTTGTCGTCAGGAATTACTAAAACTATATAGTAACTAAAATATGCCAGCTTTAAATTATGACTTCACTAAGTTCGAAGCATACAAAGATCTAAACATCGATGATGTTATTATTCCCACCACTGATGACAGTGCGTGGGAATATTTTTGTAATCATAATTGGATTTATGATAAGCTTCTACTTTCTCAACTAAATGACATTCCTTGTGCTCCTTATGGAGTTTACCCTACTGAATATCCTGTTATCGTTAAACCTATTACTAATTTACTAGGTGGAGGTACAGGTAGTAGAAAAGTATCTAACGAAGAAGAGTTAGAAAAATATTTACTACCAGGATTTTTTTGGATGAACTACTTTGAAGGAAATCATTTGTCTTTTGACTGTATAGTAAAAGAAGGGAAAGTGATTCACATGGAAGTGTTTGAAGGACATAAATTACGGGATGGAATGTTTGATTATTGGGAGACTATTACTGAAGAAGTGGACAGTGCACGAATTAACAAAATTGTAAAATGGACAAGAACTCATCTAAGTGATTATACTGGGTGTCTGTGTTGCGAGACTATTGATGACAATATAATCGAAGCACATTTAAGAATGGGCGATTTAGACAGATTAATGAACGTCTCGCTCATGGAAAATATAATAAACATATATAAAGGGCAGTCTTGGAACTATAAACAAAGAGGATATAAAAAATACTATCTATTTACTTTGTTTGGCCCTCATACTTTAAAAGCAAGATTAAAAGACACAATAATTTCAGAAGTATCTGAAAAGTGTGTATTTTTTCAGTTAGACCCAGAAACTGGAGCTTCAGCTAATCCTCCTTCTGGTAAACGACTTCTTGTTTTTGGAACCTGGGATAAAGAAGAAGGTATAAAAATAAGAAATTATCTAATAAAAAATATCCGACCTCGAATCCCAGATGAGTATGTTTCGTCTTTGTTGGGCTATAAAAAACATTTCAGCCTTGCAAAATACTTAAAATTCAGATAAAATACATAAATAATGAAGATAGAAACATACGAGGAGAAGAATTTATGAGGAAGACTTCAGATCTTCGTCCCTATGCTGCATTGCGTATGCAAATGCGACGTAAGCTACACTGGCCTCACTACAAATGGGATGGTAACGGTGTATCAAAGATGCGTCTTAGGGATTATGTACAATTTGTAATTTTATTAGTACTAAATGGTTCGGAAGGACTAAAAAAGGTAAACAATGTTAAACGTTAACAAAAACTTTGGTTCACTAGTTGAATCAATTGAAAGGGCTCTTGATAAAGAAAAGTTAGTCGGAATTGATGTAATTAACCATTGTGTTCATCAGTTTCCACAACATTCTAGGAGTCTAATTGAAAAAGTGTACCGGCTCGTAATTGAAGAAAGATTTTACAATGCATAAGCAATTTAAGTTGAGTGAGCAAGAAGTTCGAAATGCTATTGCATGTTACCTTTATGATGAAGGTCTTCTCGACCTTGAAGAAGGTACAATGGAATATGAGATTAACTCGGAAACAAACGAGCTTATTGTTAACATCTATGAACAAAAAGAACTTATGTAATGAGTGACATTTACGTAGTCGCGAAATCCGCCAAGCCTAAAACTTGGCGGATTTCTAAATTTTCAGACTATAAAGATGCAGATTCTCAGTATGTAGTTACTGAGCGAGCGGGACACTATCATTGTGATTGTCCTGGGTATTATCGTCAAAAAAACAAAGACGAGCATAAACATATTCAAGTTATTAAATTCTGGAGAGAATCTTTAGAAGAAGATCAAGGATATGCTTTATGGTTTGATAAAGATGAATCTATTGAATACAATAAGTTTTGTCCAGATATAAAAGAGTTAGTTACTTTTTAATTTATATTTGAGCAGTGGTTATTTTAAATAAATTTCTCACTTGCCCGTTGATTAAATTTTTTGTATTATATAAAAACATTGAGCGAGAACAAGTTTCAACCGTTCAATGTAAAAAATTCCTCGCTACGGTGCCATCGCACCGAAAGTATATGGTTAGTAGGTGGACTAGATACCACCGTAACAGAGGGAGTTTGGTTTGGAAGTCCCAAGCTTATTAGGAACTTCTTGCAGTTTGAATAGTTCTTCACAGTAAAAACATTCACTTTTCTCTTGCCAAGAGCCTATACTTTTTGGTATTATAGAGAATAATCTCTTGAACGTAAGTCTTCAACCTCAGTGTTATGTGCAGTTCAAGATAATTTCTAGCAAACGTGGGAGTCTATCGACTCGACCAGAAGCTAGACGGTGGGTCCGCGTCATCCCGTTAGGCGGCAAGGTAGAGCTTACCTAGGGACCAGATTGTTATAAATCTGGCATAATCCTTCCTAAAAAGCTCATTTTAATCTTGCCAAAAGGCTAAACTTTTGATAAGATATATACATAATGACCGCTCTGGGATATACTATAACAGAGACTCTGCGGAAGATTACTCTTCGTGGCAGAGCAAGTTTCAAGTGGCGTCAGACGCCAAGATGGTTGTATATCGACTTCGGACGCAACCTGGGATGGCTGCCATAAATAAGCCCGCGAGAAGCCCACGGTTAGCTTCTCACCACTTCGGTTGGTTAGACAAAGTCTTCGTGACTATGTCTGGTAAGATAACAAAGGGTTATCATGTAATTAAAGCGGACAGTTGGAGGGGCTTGATTACACTTTATTCTTGCTAAAAAGTTAAATTTTTAGTATTATATATAAAGATTGATTGGAAAGACTAATGAGCGTTTGCGATTTTGCGCAGGTGGGAGATTAGTCAAGGTGCAGGCGGGAGAGGGGCTGTGCACAGAGAAAGAGATTAGTACTCTACTACCGTTTAGGGTTTTGTCCACACCCTAAACATATGGTCGCACAATGTAGAGGCTCTCATGGCAACGCGTGAGTCATGCCAGAGTTGGGAAAGTTTGAGTTTGAGTATCCCTGTAAAGGTGATCTCCTCGCTTTTCCGCTCTGGGTTGATAAAGTGGAAACGGAATTTATTTTTTTCTTGCTTGATGCTTAAAAATCTTGTAAGATATATAAAGAAATCGGGAAGAATCACAGAGCATCACCAAGGCGTGTAGTCAGTCACGCACCGCAATAACAGAGTCGCCCCGAGTTATCATGTAGGGGAAACTAAAAAGAGATAACGATGTTTAGTTTCTTAGCGACATAACTTTCTAGTCTCCGCCGTTGGAGGTTACAGTAGACACACATTGTAATTACGGACTGATGTGTGCTTCCAGGTAGAAAGTAGGTAAGGTTCTAGTTGGTAAACCGCAAGGGATATAGTAGAAAGTAGAACCATTGTCTATAGCGGGTTTGGGGGCTGTAGACCTAGATTATGGAGTTAAGTCACCTCCTTTCCATTTGATTTGGCTCGCAAAATGCTGTTGAGGGGACAGCGGGGTAGTCGCAAGATTACTACTCAAGACTTAAATAAGGACTAGTGAACCCCTGCCTTTGAGAGTCTTGAGTGCAACTTTCTTCTTGCTAGTTGCCCGAAATTTTGTTAAAATATATAAAGAATAAGAGAACAGGCATCATCCTCCCACACTTTCGAGTGGTAAGTTCAAAAAGGGTTAATGATGCAACGTGAGTGACGGAACCGCCTCAAGCCTGTTCTTCTAGTTGGGTTGGCCGCCATAAATAAGCCCGAGAGAAGTCACGGTTAGCTTCTCAACTATTTAGCCTGCTCACCGTAGAGCCGCTCCGCAAAATGCGTTGTAGCGACTTGAGTGCCAAAGCAGCAGGCGTGATAAGCGGTGGTAGGTAGGCTTATCATGGTAAGACCCGAGTTAGGAGGCCGTAGCTTAGGCTATGGGTGGTGTTGGGTCACGTCTCAGGCGGGAGAGGGGCCGTGAGCGATTAAGAAATATAAAAGAGTAGCTACCTTGATGCATGAGGTCGCAATGCTACAAAGAAAGTTCAAGACGTAACGCTTTCAACCTATACATTGAGACTTTGTTGAGCTTGAGTAGCAATGCTCGCTCCAAAGTCTAGGGTAAGGTCTTCGAGTCTTTGGTTTACCAGTTGCCAAAGGGTCAGTTGTAGGACCGCCGTTCTCAGCGGGAAGGGGGCTGTGAGCATTAAATTAAGTAACTAACTAACCAAGACAAGCGATTGTCTTGGTTTTTTTATACCTAAAATAGAGGAGTTTGTTACGTGTGGGGACATCACTTAACAGTTGATTGTCGTGCTTGTGTCATAAATAAGATTACAAGTGCAGAAAATATATATAATTTTAGTAAAGAGCTAGTTGACAGAATTGACATGGTGGCCTATGGAGAACCTCAAATTATAATGTTTGGGTCTGATGATAAAGCTGGCTTCACGCTTGTTCAGCTTATAGAGACTTCAAATATCTGTGCTCATTTTTGTAATGATACAGGAGATGCGTACATAGATGTTTTTAGCTGCAAGCCTTTTGATCAAGATGAAGTGATGAAAGTAATTAGTAAATACTTTCATCCTAGTAACCAAACAGTACATTATAGAGAGCGACAAGCTTAATTATAAACCAAGACAAGCGATTGTCTTGGTTTTTTTGTTTGCTACAACGGCACCAATTTGTTATACTATAAAGGTAGGCGGTCACATGGGTAATACTTATCTATGGGAACCATAGAGCTACTATGCGTTCCAGACAACTTAAAAATACCTGTCCCTGACCGCCTCACATATTTTTTTAGAAAGGTTTTAAATGTCAATACCTATAGTAGAACACCACTATATAAAAGACTTATCTATTCTAGATGAAGTTAATGATTTTGTAGATAATACTGATTGGTATGTAGTCGCTGCGAAGCCAGATGGCCCTTCAGGAATTAAAGTTATCACTATTAAGTCTAAAATTATGCAAGATGGCTCTTGGCCCAATCAAAAGGTTTATAACGATAAGTTTGGAAATATTGATGCAGAATGTTTTTTAACAGTTCTCAGTATTATTAGACAGCCTTATGGGTGGAATGACTTGAGCACTGAGAGAAGGGCTCCTGCTGTTTACAAAGTATTTCAGTATATTAATAAACAGTTTTTTGACAATAGTTTTACCTTAGACGGAATCGGAGAAGAAGTATCTGGTTCTAGACATCTTTGGTATGACGAAGCAGAAAAAGATATTCCAAACTGGGGCAAAGACTTTGGACCTAATGGTAGATATGATATTAGAAATCCTACACCAATTTGGACAGCGTATGCCAATGGTTCTTCTAAACTAACCAGACGGTATCCTGGAAGAAATAATAATGGTTTATCTAATGGAGCGCATCGAGACTGGTTTGGGATGTGGGATGACCCTCAAGATTCTGCTGTTGGATGCTACACCTTACTAGTAAATTTAAATTATAACTGGAAATATTCTGAGGCAAACGAACTTATTTTTTATGAGACAGTGCCCCCATCTGAAAATGTAGCAGTTCACGAATCTAGAGGTTTTGGAGTAGGACGACCTACTCAAATATTTGGTATGGAACCTGGGCTGGTAATTTTATACCCCGCTACCGCCATTCATGTTACTAATGTGTTAGGTAGACCTTTATCAGGAGGTTTCTCTAAGAGATTAGCATTTAGAGTAAGACGTAAGGAGAGTTAAGATGCCGACTTTTGTTGAGATTGATGACGTAGAAATTTGTAGAACTTGTGGACATCAATGTCACTGTGATGCGACTATTTGTAAAGATTGTATCTCAGATGAACACGATGATCTCTCCTGTGAGGAGTGTATTCATGGCTAAAAGACGTAAATGGACATGGAACAAACGCACACTTTCTGGAACACCATTACAAGATTCCGTAGGAAAAGCAGTGGGTGAAAAGGCTAGGAGTGGTCAGCTAACTACTCCAGTCTTAGAAAAATATATTGCAAAACTCCGTAAAATGGGTTATCCTGTTAAATACTCAAAACCTATTGGTTTTAGGAGAAAAAAATAATGGCAACGACCAAAGATACAGAAAGAGTAAATGGAGGCGTAAAGTACAGGGGCGAAAAGTTCCCTGGGTTTAATAAACCTAAACGTGCTCCCGCTGACTCTAAAAAGAAAATGCGAGTTCTAGCGAAGAAGGGCGACCAAATTAAAGTAGTTGAGTTCGGAGCAAAAGGCTATGGCCATAACTATAGTTCTAAGGCCCGTACAAACTACATGGCTCGGTCTGCTGGTATTCGTGATAAGTCAGGGCGTCTTACTAAAGACGATAAGTTCTCTCCTAACTATTGGGCGAGAAAAGTTCTATGGGCTGGCTCTGGCGGGTCAAAGGCAAATCCTTTACCTGGCGGTCCTAGAAAAAAATAAGGAGATTATAATATGAATAAGTTACTACTAGCAAGTGCTTCTGCTCTTGCTCTCTTCAGTGCATCTGCAGTTCAGGCTGAAGAAGTAAAGGCAACCGAGGCATGGTCAACAATTGATGTTAACATGTATGGAGAGGTTCGAGCTTTTGTCGAAGGCGGTAGCGCTGATGGTCAAGATCTCGAAGTAAAGGCATCAGATACAAAGATTGGGGTCAAGGCCAAGAGCAAGGGTCCAGCTTATGCTTTTGGTAACATCATGCTTGGTGTTGATGTTAACGGCGACGGAAATGATGATGTAAATACTCTATATGCTTATGTAGGCGTTGGAGCCGATAAGCTTGGTGAGGCTTCTCTTGGTAAGACAAAGAGCCTTGCAGATGATTGGTCTAACAAGACTGATGTCTTTATGAGTGCAGGCAATCAAGCCGTCCAGAAGCCAATCAAGAAGATGGCAAACTCTGTTAAGTATACCAACTCACTGGGAGCATTCTCAGTTGGTGGTCAGGCTCAGTTAATTGATGGAGCAACTGATGAAACAGTTGACCTCTATCAGATTGGAGCTGCCTATAACGGTATTGTTGATGTAGGCGCCACTATGGCAAACGATGTAGTTGCTGATGTTACCTACTTTGGGCTCGGTGTTTCAAAAGATATTGGTCCAATTATGGTTGCTGGAGGCGTTTCTATGATGCAGCCAGATGCCGGAACTGATGTTCTAGGCATGGAAGCTGTTGCTGGATACACCTTTGGTAAGACTCAGGTTCTTGGCGGATTTGCTAAAACTGATGCAGAAGGCGACGATGGTGATGTTAACGGTGAAGTAAACTATAAGTTTGCTTCTTGGGCTACAGGCTTTACAAACGTAGAGTATGATGTAGCTTCTAGCGACTATACATATCGTGCTGGTCTTTCACTTACTTGGTAAATGAAAGAGTTCATTCTTCAATCTGAATTGAAGCATGACTGGCCTAAACTAAAGCGATGGGCAGAGGACCACAAACGTTGGAACTCTGCCCATTCTTATTGGGAGGCACTCGCTTCTCCCTTTCTTCTCACAATGACAGATGCAGGAGAGAGCTATCCTTGGCATACAGATTCTATCACTGCAACGGCAGATGGCTGGGCATATAGAAATGATCGTTTATGGACTCGCATCATCTATGTATCTGCAGGAGCCCCTATTCAGTTTGGACTCTGGAATCCGTCTCCTCATGTAGAGTTAACTAAAGATTCAGTTGTCTGTTATGTTCCTGATAGCGTAGTCTATGAGATACAACCCTATGCGGGGCTACAAATCTACTTTCCTTCATTTTTTGTCCATCGTGTGCTTCAACACTCCTCTCCCATTCATCGGTGGACAATTGTCGGATTTCTACACCATCATCCTTCCCCACTTCATGCAGAGCTGTACGAATCTGCATTAGAATCCTACTTGCCAGCCAGTTAAAATTTTAATATAATTATAGCATGAAATGGTTAATGCTAGCTATCCTACTCACAACTTCAGGCGAACAAGAGTACTATGCATATGGTCCTAGATGGGATACATTGGAGGAATGTCAATTCACATACTACTCAGAGTTTCCTCTGTTAATTACTATCCTAAAAGAACAGTATGGACCTGACGCCAGACTGCTAGAAATAAGCTGTGTAACTACAGATGTGCTAGACGAACTAGAAGTTAAAGAACTGGAAGTCTAAAAAATTTAGTTTGCTAAACCTCAAAAAGTATGCTATTCTGTATGTGTAATAACGTTGAACACGAAGTGTAAACAGCTGTGGAACACAGTGGAACATATGTCACATAACGTAGTTTCGGAGAAACACATAAAGATAAGCGTCGTCTCGGAGAGACGCATAGTGGGCAACGTCAGAATTGCGCCTAGATTTTAGTTAGGAGTTTTATGTCTAAATTTTGTCCCGCCCCCTGGATGGCTATGTTTATACATGGTAATGAAGTTAGTGCTTGTTGTTCTATGCACGGTAGCCATCATGGTAGTCCCTCTGAATATCTAAAAAGTCCTTTTCTTAAAGATCTAAAATCTGATTTTCTATCAGGTAAATTTCCAGAAGCATGTCTTTCTTGTAGACTAACCGAAGAGTTTGGTGGTACTAGTATTCGTAATCATTTTGAGGCAAATTATCCTCACTTAATGAATAAAGATGATTATACGGAAGATACTATGTTAGAGTACGAGTATGCAGAGATTAGAGCTTCTAACCTCTGTAATTTTTCTTGTAGAATGTGCAATTCTTGGAACAGTTCTGTTATCGAAGAAGAGATAAAAAATAATCCAAATCTAGCGGGAATCGAAGATCGGTGGAAGCTAGTTGAGAATAAAAATATAACTGATGATAATTGGGAGAGTTTATTAAAAGAGGCTCTAACTTTTAAAAGGATCACTCTTACTGGCGGAGAACCAACTCTTATAAAAAAATACTATGACCTTCTTGAATATTTAATTGAAAAGAAATTACATAATGAAATTAGAATAGATATTTATACTAATGCAAGTATTTATAATCCAATTTTTATTAAAAATTTAATTGGTTTTAGAAGTGTAGTAGTAAATTTTAGTATTGATGCAGTAGGAAAATTTGCAGAATATCAGAGAAATGGAACAAATTGGAAAGTTGTTTCTTCTAATATCGAAAAATGGATTACAGAAAATCCTCATATAAAATTTCAATTTCATTCTACTTTTACAGCGTATAATATTCTAGATATTTTTTCCTTAGCTTGTTACTTCTGTCAGTATGAAGACAGAATCTATACTTTTAAAGCTCATACAGTTAAGGGGCCTAGGTGGATTTGCCCTCATGTTTTAAATCTAGAGCTACGTAGAAAAGCATTGAGGCAACTTGAGGATTCTGTAAAACTTTTAAAAGGAAAACCTAAATTTCAAGCTTGGAATAGAGAACTTTTAGCGCTAGTTAATATTTTAAAAAATCCTAAAAATATGAAGTCTTCCAACTTTAAAAGTTTCCTAGAAAAAACAAGAATGTTAGATAAAATACGTCAGCAATCCTTTCAAGATTTACTTAGAGATATGTAAAATTTGCATAGCTCTTGTGTTAATTTAGCACTGGATAAATTGTGTATTTTTTATTATACTAAATATAGTGAGAGCTGAACAAGTCTCGCTACAAAAATAATAATTCTTGCTTAATTAGGAGAAACAAAAATGAGCTTTATTATCGGAACTGCCGCTTACGAACTAGGCGGCATTGTTGCTATTCGCAACTTTTTTTCAAACATTTACAACTATCTTGCCCCACGTGTAGTAGCTTATGGTACTGAACGTGCAAAAGCAGAACTAGCCCGTTGCAACGTTGAACGTTATCTAGCAGATTTTAATGGCGCAAAATAATGCGATTCATTAAAAAGCTTCTAGACAATCTTTATCATACGTACAATAGCACTTATCTAGATTACTTTGTCACAGCAACTTCTCATGTAGCCTCTACAAAGTTGTACGAAGATGAATTTCGTCAGAGATTCAGACTTCTAGATAGTTAATTGTACTTGCTTTTATCTTATTTTTTTGATAAAATTAAACATAATCAAGAAAACAAGGAATTAAGAAAATGGCATCCAAAAAAGGTAAAGGTAACAACACAGCTGGTCGAGTTAAGGTTAATAGCTATCGAACTCTAAACGGAAAAACTGTAAAGCCAGTTCTTTATGTGGGCAAACACATTGGACACGGCACTTATATGGCAGGCTCTGTTGATGGAGAGATGGTAGTAGGTCCAAACGGGAAACCTACTCCTTACAAACAGATCACATCTAGCTAAGAGTAGAGGGGCTTGTCCCCTCTACTTTTTTCTTGTCTACTTCCCTTCTTTATGATATACTTATACATAATCAGAAATTAACAACAGGAGATTTTATGAATACGTCTCAAGCAAGTCTGCTTCGACAGCAGATGCGTTATCGGCGCAATCATCTGTGTATTTTTCCACGTTATGTGGTAGAAAATCGTGACACCGTTAGAAAGTTTCACAGAAAAGATATTCCTGCTTACATATTTCAGTCATTAAAAGCTAAGTTAGCGGGCGTGGCGAAATAGGTAAACGCAACAGACTTAAAATCTGTCGGAGTATTCCTTGCCAGTTCGAGTCTGGCCGCCCGCACCAAGGGCCTGTAGTTTAACGGTAAAACACCCGCCTTATACGCGGTTAAATGTCTCCAGATTAGAGAGCGATCCCGGTTCGAATCCGGGCGGGCCTACCAAATTGAAAGAGAGAAAGATTTTGAAAAAATTACTACTAGGTGCAGCAGCACTACTACTATTTAGTATTAGTATAGCAAAATCAGATGAATTAGTACCAGTTAACTTTTTATATGATATTGGACCAATGGGTAACCACTATTGGGTTAGCCGAGGAGTTAAAGAAGGTGTTTTCAAGAACGCTGGATTTGATGTTCGTATCGTAGGAAAAGGTAATGGGTCAGTTAAGACAGCTTTAGCATTAGTTGCTGATAAGGCTGACGTAGGTTATCAAGACTTTAGTGGAGTAGTTATTGTAAACAGCCAGTTTGGTATCCCCAAACTCAAGGCTGTTTTTGTCGTTGATGATAAATCTCAGGATGGTATATATGCCCTTCCTTCGAGTGGAATTAAAACTTGGGAAGATTTATCAACTCGAAAAGTAGGTTCTTTAGATAATGGAGTAACCAGAAGGACTCTACCACTAGTATCAGATGTTAAGCCTAATTGGGTTAATGTCCCCATTCCTTTGAGAGTTCCCGCTCTTATCAAGGGGGAAGTTGACGCAGTTGATGGATTTTTAACTACTAATAAGTTTAATTTAGAAAAGGCAGGAGTAGATAATTTTGTGACACTACAAATGTCAGAAAAGATGCCTTTTGCTATTAGTCGAGTAATTACTGTAAATAATACTTGGCTAAGGCAGTTTAGTGATAAGCTGCCACAGCTGAGAGCAGCTTTTGAAGAGGCTCTACTCAATCATATTGAGTCTCCTGCCGCAACTATTGCTATGATGGAAGGACCTCTAGTTTCTACGGGAGCTGGACAAGAAATTGAACTCCGTCGAGCAGTTTATAATATTGAAGAACTTATTTTAACTGACTCTGTTAGGGTATATGGTTTTAACAAAGCCCCTAACTTAACAGAAAGGCTGAATAAGTATATTGATGTGTTGTCTAAGGGTCTTGACCTTAAAAACAATCATCCGTATTCTGCTTATTATGATTTTAACTAATTATTGTAAAAGTATATTCAGTATTGTAGTCATACTCTTGTCTTGGGAGTTGGCTTCTGGGGGGCTGATTCCATCAGCCTCCCAAACTGTTATGACACTTATTCAATTATTATCTAGTATTGATTTTCTAGAGAATGTTGCAATAAGTTTACAAAGGCTAGGAATAGGATGGATAATAGGGACTTTTATTGGTACATGTCTTGGTATGTTGATAGGATACTATTCAAGTGCGAAAGCATTTTTTATGCCTATCGTAAGTGCCTTATTTCCTATACCAAAAATAGCTTTATTGCCTCTATTCTTAGTCATATTTGGTCTAGGCGAGGTAAGTAAAATTGCGACTATTTTTATTGGTGCTTTCTTTCCTAGTATTATTACTGCCTACTCTGCATCTTCTCGTGTACCAACATCTCTCACAGATGCCGCCAGAACATGTGGAGCAGCTTCTTTTAGAATACTTAGGACCATAGTATTCCCTTACTCATTACCCACAATTATACAAGGATTTAGAACGAGCACTAGTATTAGTTTGACTCTCCTTGTTGCTGCAGAAATGTTAGGCGCTACAAAAGGACTAGGATATTGGGTTTATGCAACTGGTGGTAGCTTACAATTCGATCAAATGCTAGCAGGTATAATCTGTTTGAGCATAATTGGCTTGCTTATTAGTTATATTTGTGATAGACTATATAAGAATTTGTGCTCTTGGAGCGAATCAATAGAAGGAAATAATTAGCCACGTTAGCTCAGTTGGTAGAGCAGTTGATTTGTAATCATCAGGTCCGCGGTTCAAGTCCGTGACGTGGCACCAAGGTCCCGTATAATACGGGGTCATGCCCTTCTCACTTTTGTCCTTTGTCCGCGGACAAAGGACACTTAGTCACCAAGTTAAGGTCTCGTAGCTCAATCGGATAGAGCAACAGCCTTCTAAGCTGTAGGTTGTAGGTTCGAGTCCTACCGAGATCGCCAAAAGAGGTTATAATGAAATATACAAAAGAACATGAATGGATAAGGCAAGAGGGTAATCTTGCAGTAGTAGGCGTGTCTCATCACGCCCAAGAAGCGTTGGGAGATGTAGTTTTTGTGGAACTTCCAGTTCCAGGTTTCTTAAGTGCTGGTAGTGAGTGCGCTGTTGTAGAAAGCGTAAAAGCTGCTTCTGAGGTATATATGCCTATTGACGGGGAAGTTATTGAAGTTAAT
>Ga0255768_10004201_pt1 | contig 14140 bp, 19 predicted proteins | sample 071ome_33_FD_179983 | JGI IMG/M metagenome (GOLD analysis project Ga0255768, IMG submission 179983) | Coastal salt marsh microbial communities from the Groves Creek Marsh, Skidaway Island, Georgia - 071412AT metaG (version 2) | ecosystem: Environmental > Aquatic > Marine > Intertidal zone >...
TAGATTTTGAGATTGCCAGACTAAAAAATTGTGGCGATTTGATGCTGAAAGGTATCCAATTCCACCCCAAGTCTCCTTATTATAAAGTGTGTGCCGATGTGGTAGTAAACAATCCACCAGGACACCAGCATCCACATGTCCATGCTATCCCTTCCGTTTCTTCTTCCTCCTCGGGAACACAGAACGAAGCTCCTTCACAGCGTGGTTCATCTGACGCTGCTCTGCTTGGCGCTCCCCTTTCGACAAAACAGGAATAGGTTTCTTCCTGATCTTAGCAATCTTCTTCATGACCTTCTTGATGGTAGGCTTCACTGCCTTCAATAGTATGTCAGCAAGAGGTTTTGCCATTAATGCTGATGCTGTAGCAATAACAGCAACACCACCAACCTGAACAACCTGACCACCACTAGGAAGTCCCGCTACTATCTGTTGAGGTAGTGGGACTTTTTCTGTTATCTGTACACACTCATTGCCAATGAGTTTATATTCAGTAACTTTCTTTCTGAAACCTTCTACATATGTACCAACAGGTTCCTTTGCTACCTGTGCTGGTGTAGGACAATCTACCTTGGCAGTAGCAGGTGGTGCTGCCTTGGGCAATTCTACTTGTCCAGGTGGTTTTGGTGTCTCTTTCTCTCTGGTATCAACACCAGCAGGAGCAGTAGGAATTATCTGTTCAGGTTCAAAATTAATAGGATTATAACTGGGAATGCCAGAGTCACAATACGTAACCAGTCCTGCTTTGTCATCTTGACCTACGGTTTTAGATTTGTTGTTGCTTTCGTGTGCTTCAACGCAACCAGGAATATCAACAACAGGGACACCAATATTTACCGTCACAGGAGGAGCAACTGGTATTGGTGGTGAAGAATAGTTACGAGGATCCACGATAGTGATGTCGGGTATATTGACACCACTAACATTAATTTCTTTTATTTCCATCAGTCCTCAAAGAATTTAAAAATGCCAGTCCAAATGGAATGGAAAAATACATACAAAAAGAAAGTTTCAGTCGCTTCTTTCTTTGCCTGTTTCTTATATGTAGTTTGTGCCATATCTTTTAATAACGATTTATCTTATTTAACGAAACTCATTAAATTTTAATTAAATTGTTTAACAATCATTAAACACTTGTCCTACTTCAGATCCAATGGTCTCTCCTGCTTTCTGTCCAAGGAGCAATGCCCAACCACCTGCCAACCATCCGATATATGGAATGTTGACAACAGCAGGGACAATAGCACCAGCAGCAATAGCACTACCCGCCATGGCACCTTGTGTCCGTGCTCCAGCGTCCGCCACGATGCACTCTATGTCTTTTACAGACTTTCCCTCAGCATCTACTGAAGCGCCTCCTATGTTTCGTGTACCTTCTCTGGTGTATTGATCACGACGATACTCATTACGGTTTGTATTACCACCACCAAACAAACCTCGCTTCTCTTGATCCAAGCGTAGAGATCTTTCTGATTCTAATACTTTAGGATCATCAGCACGATACTCAATCTCATACCCATCCTTACCAGCTTTGATTCTGTAAGATGAATATGGACCGTGGGGAATATTAATTGTAGGAACTTGTTGTACTTGCTCTTGTGGTCTAAGCACATAACCCAGAAGTCCGATGTGAGATACGCCCACCAGGGCACCTAATGCCAACACCGCTACCTTTATTGGCGATCTTTTCTTTGTTGGCATTTCCATTGGTGGTTCCTCGGTAGGTGTTACATCGGACTTCCAGAATTTCATGGCATTGGTAGAGCAGGACCAGTTGTAGTTGGCATAGCAGGACCAGTTACTTTAGGTAGTTCTGGCATAGCATCATCCAACATACCAGGGAGAGCATTACTAACTGCTTCTACAGCAGCAGCAGATAACTTCTTCCTGGCATCCTCCATCATCACATCAGCATTCTTATACAAGTAAACACTCCCACCGATGATTGCCAATGAGGTCAATCCCGATAGAAGTGCTACTACATTAATCAGTTTTTGCATCTTTTCTTGGCTCCACAGCAGAAACAACTTCAGGTTCTTTTTTCGCTGCTGCTTTACCATTTCCATTGCCACCACCTGCCTTAGCAGGAGACAGTCCGAAGGCAGCTAGCGATCCAGAGAAGACCGAAGCGATGAACGTGGGATCAAAATCAAGAATCTTTTGACCGTTTGGTAATCTTACGTAGCTAAACGTTAGGAGAGATGCGGACCAAATAAGTACAACAACTTTCACTAAATTACCAAGAACTTCACTCTTATCTTCATCATGGTCCTTATGCTCTTCTACTTTAGCTTTGGGTTTTCCAAGCATGAGTATAGAGTAAGGCAATACTATTTATTACCTTCAAATAATTTGATAAAATATTCAGCGTCTACAACAACCAGTGGTTTCTTTCTGTTCTTCTTCATAACTACAATAGGCTCATAGTCACCAGCGTTTGCCACTGCTTGTTCGTAAGCATCCCAAACATTAAGTCTTTCTACATTTTTACATTCGATACTGTGGGGGAACTTTTCTCTAGCAGCACGTGCCATGATGAGATCTTCTCCACCTGCACCCATAGATCGAGACTCGATATCCTCTGGATGGACATCAAGAATCTCGATCAACATTTGGCGAACCCACTTTTGTAAGTTTCTACCTTTTGCTTTTGCGCTTTGTGTTTTCATTAGTCTTCATATAATTGTCCTCGCTCCCTAATCCCACGGATCTGGTATTTCATTCTTATTGCTTGTAGTTGCCACGCTTCTGCCAGACTTTGTGGACCTAGTTTTAACAGGGTCCACTGCTTGTCTGTCAGTTCTGGGTCTGCTATCGCCCGTGCCTTCCAACCATTCCCAAAATCGTTGGTCATAACTTGAAACCAGCGAACGTATCTTTCTTAACATCCTGCTTAATACCTCCAATAACATATGACTCAACTTCAGTCTCCTGAGGAGCAACTTGTAGACCTTTAGAAGACAACCAATGCTCAGTCCAGGGAAGGGGATTGTTGTTAGCAGGAACATCAAAGACAGGCTTGAGTCCAATAGACTTCATCCTACGATTAGCGGTCCACTCAACATATTTTTGAAGAAGTTTGGCATTAAGACCGATGATAGATCCATCTTTAAAGAGATAATCTGCCCAAACTTTCTCTTCTTCAACACACTGCTTGAACATTTCAATAACGTTATCCTGTTCTTCTTCAGCAATTCTGACAAAATCAGGATCATCACCTTTCAACCAGTTGTTGATGATGTTCATGCTCACAGTCATGTGTTGTGACTCGTCTCTGGCAATGAGTCCGATGACTTTGGCAGATCCTTCCAGGAGTTTAAGTTCGCCAAAGGCGAAACTACATGCAAACGAGACGTAGAACCTAATGCCTTCAAGAATGTAGACATTAACAACCGCCTTGTACAGTTTTCGTTTGAGATCATAGAGAGTATCTAGTGCTGAATCTACATCTTCTAAAGCATGTTCCCACATGTTACCAGCACCCCACTCCTGTGCTGCCTGTAGAAACTCATCATAAGCATGGGTCACCGACTTAGCACGTGAGAGAATCTTATCATCCTCTAGAATCTTATCAAACACCTCGGAAGGGTCAGCATACACGTTCTTGATAATGTGAGTGTAAGAGCGACTGTGGACCATTTCCATGGTCTGCCAGATGTTCATACATCCTTCTAGTTCAGGGAGTGAGCAGAAAGGACTAAAAGCCATCCCAGGACCACGCCCTTGTACAGAATCCAAGAGGATTTGGTACTTAAGGTTACTAGTGAAGATGTGCTTTTGTGCTTCATTAAGTGTCTGATAGTCGGCACGATCTTTCTGTAGTGATACTTCTTCTGGACGCCAAAAATAACCTAGTTGCTGTTGAGTGAGTTTATCAAAGATAGGATACTTAAATTTATCATAACGTTGGACCCCAAGAGGGGGTCCAAAGAACATCTTCTGTTTAGTATTGTCAACGATGCTGGTATTGAACACTGTCATACCTTTGGGGCGTTTTGGTTCGGTCACTCTAAATTTTGCAACTGTCACAATCTTCTTCCTCTGCTTGTAAAATGTCGTTTAGTAGGTCTTCGATGCTTTGTCGTTTCTCTTCTGTTACTTCATCTGTTTTGCTATCGTATGTGTTCTGGTAGTAGGAAGTCTTCCAACCGTATTTGTATGTAGTCAAGAAATCTTGTGCCATAACAGACACAGGAACCTCATTGTCAGGATAATTTTCTGGGTTATAAGACCAGTTCCCACTGATAGCCTGGTCGAAGAACTTCTGCATCACAGCGACAACATTAATATATCCTTCGTTGGACTTCATGTCCCATAAAAGAGTGTAATTATTCTTCAGCGTAGAATACTGTGGAACAATTTGCTTAAGAGGTCCTTTCTTTGACTTCTTAACGGACAAGTAGTCTCTAGGTGGTTCGATTCCATTGGTTTCATTTGACACAACGGAACTGCTTTCTGATGGCATTTGTGCGGACAATGTACTGTGTCGGAGTCCGTTTTGCTGGATAGATAACCTAAGAGATGACCAATCATGTCTCAATTTGTTGGGGACGATTTCATCGACATCGACTTTATAAGTGTCGATTGGGAGGATACCGTCTGAATACTTCGTTCGATCGAAATAAGTACACTTCCCTTTTTCAATGGCAAGTTGGTTGCTTGACTTAAGCAGATAGTACTGGAAAGATTCAGTGAGGTCGTGGACGAGTTTCCATGCTCCTGGGTCATCGTAGTGTTCTCCGTTACGTGCTAGATAGTGGGCAAGACCAATATAACCAATACCAAGGGAACGACGTGCCTTAGTGCTCACCTCTGCTGCTGTGATTGGATAGTTCTGATAGTCAATTAGTTCTTCTAGACCACGAACAGCAAGATCACAAAGCTCCTCTAGGTCATCAAGGTGCTTTAGTTTACCAACATTAACAGCAGAGAGAATACAAAGAGCAATCTCACCATGTCCATCAATATGTTGAAGTGGTGTAGTGGGAAGAGTAATCTCTTGACAGAGGTTACTCATGTTTACTTTATCTTTAAAGGAAGAGTGGAAGTTACAGTGGTCAATGTTCATGATATAAACACGACCAGTCTCAGCACGTTCCTTAAGAAGGTCAAGAATCAGTTCTTGGGCACCGATTGTTTTACGGGGGATTGATTCATCTGACTCATATTTACAGTATAGATCATCAAAGCCACTGGTCCCAAAATTCTCATAAAGGTGAGGAACATCATGAGGTGAAAAAAGCGAGATGTTCTCATTTTGGATAAACCTTTCATAGAACAGTTTGCTAATTTGAATAGAGTAATCTAGTTTACGAACACGATTGTCCTCAGTTCCTTTATTGTTTTTAAGAACTAGAATGTCTTCGATTTCTTGGTGCCAGATAGGAAAGTGGACAGTAGCTGACCCACCTCGGATCCCGTTTTGTGTACAGCATCTGACAGTTGATTCAAACTTTTTGAGGAAGGGGATAACACCTGTGTGTTGAACCTCTCCGCCTCGGATTTTACTGTTGACACCACGGATTCTACCTGCGTTGATACCGATTCCCGCCCTTTGTGCAACGTATCTGCCAATAGCCATATCGCTAGTAAAGATACTATCGAGGGTGTCATCGCTGTCAACAAGCACACAGCTAGCAAATTGTCGAAGTGGAGTTCGCACTCCCGCCATGATAGGTGTGGGAATGTTGATTTTGTGTTTTGAGATGGCATTGTAATACCTACGAACGTAATCGAGTCTGGATGACAATGGATAATCAGCAAACAGAGTGAGAGCGATCATCATGTACATATATTGTGGAGTCTCAAACGTCTCGCCACTGCTTCTATCCTGCACGAGGTACTTATCAACGACCTGACGTAGACCCGCGTAAGTGAACAAATAGTCACGATCATGATCAATCCAACTATTAACTTTGACCCATTCTTCATCGCTATACTTATCTAGGATATCTTCATCGTAGACTTTGTTAACTGTAGCATTATAGAGAGCTACATCATATACACTCGGCATACCTTCTTGCCAAATGCCTTTATGAAAAACTTGCTTACGAAGACCAAAGAGAAGCAGACGAGCAGCAACAAATTGGTAGTTAGGATTGTCTAGATTAATTAGATCACTAGCAGATCTAATTAGAATCTCTTGAATTTGTTCTGTAGTAATACCATCTTCAAACTGGATACCACTATTCATCTCCACTTGTGAAGCAGAGACGCCTGAGAGACCGCTACATGCCTCTTCAACCATCTTGTGGACCTTATCCAGGTTCAGGGGTTCAACAGAGCCGTCTCGCTTCTGTACGTTGATCATACTCGTTTCCATTCGTTCAGTTTAAGTTGTGCTTCTAGTCCGCTGTAAGTGTTCGATTCTACCAGAGATTGTACGTCATGTCCAGCGAGTGCCATGTCGTTCAGGTCTTTCTCTTTAATAGATTTGGGGAAGATTACTACCTTAGCTCCTGCCGAAATTGATGCTTTAATTTTAGCAACAATCTCTCTTGATCTAGGTTCGTTGTCGTAGGCGTATACGAATCGATAATCAAAAGAGCGGAGGTCAACATCGCTACCACACATAGCAATAGCGTTGGTAAGGAAATGACTGTCAAAGGGTCCTTCTGTGACATATACTTCTTTACTGGGGTCAATACGGTCTAGTCCATACACTTTAGGCATAGACTCATCTAACATAATAGTGATGTATCTAATCTTAGCTTTAGGGGCAAGAGATCTTCCTTGGAAACCAAACATGGTTCCATCTTTATCCCGTAAAGGGATGATTATTCTGGCACTATCTTGGCGAAGAGTATCAAATGTTTTCTTCTGACGATTAGTCCAGTCCTTGAACTTTGGACAGTAGTAAAATAAATCTAGGTCTTCAATTTTTCGACGCTCAAGATAGTCTCGGGCGGGGTGTTCTTTATTTAGTTCGGAAACGGGTGTAAGATCTACTACATTTGAGGTTTTAAAAACAGGAGTCTTGAAGTCAAACTTCGGACTCGCTGTCTGTGTACCCTTACCCGTCAGTCCTTCTTTGTATCTCTCCATGACATACTGGTCATGAAGCATAGGACTTTGGTCTTTTAGAAAATTAGTGAACGTTCGCCCTACTCCACAGTTGTGGCATTTGAACACGAAGTCGTTTTTGATCTTGAAAAAATACCCACGAGCTTTGTTCTGGTATTTCTTAGAGTCTCCACAATAAGGGCAACGAAAATTATACGTTCTATCATTTTTCCTTACAAACTTATTAAGTTGTGGAGAAACCAGTTGAATATATTTGGTATCAAGAAAGCTCACGGACGACTGGATTCACTAGATCCATACTAACAGAAGATCCAGGAGCAGTCAAGAGTCTGACGATAGGTGGGACCACTTGTAACACTGCCACAAGGGTAGCAAGCACAGCACCAGCACCAATAACAAACTTGGCATTGGTATCTACTTTCTTCTGGAGAGTAGAAACTCTCTGGTGCATTTGTTCGTGGTCCTTATCCACCTTGTCTTTCAGATCCTCAATCATTTTGATGATGAGTTTATCTGTCCGTTCGCTTTCTTCCAAGCGTCCTTCATGACGCTCCAAGATTATAGCAATCTTATTGCTATTTTCCGAGATAGTACCAACTGCTCGCTCAAGTTTGTCGAGCATTTCTTTAGACAGGTCTTCATAAATATCGAGTTTGCTTTCAAGGACCGCTAACTTTTGAAGACCGAACGCCATTAGTTGTTCCTGATAGCGAAATCTAAAGCAGACTGATAAGTAACAGCATCTTTGTTAAGCATGTAGCGGAACTGCTGTTGCTTGGGTTCATCCAACTGAGCATAGGTAGCAGCGATACGCTTGGCAGAGAAAGTATCTAGGTTCTGCTGGGTGCCGTCACCAAAAGTAATCTTGGCAAAGGAAGTTTCACCGTTAGGATTTAATTCTGAAGTAGCAACATTCAAAGCAACTTCAAGAGCATCAGTAGTTTCAAGAATCATAGTGTTGTCCATAGTAATTTCTTCATTCTTTTTCAATTTCTTAGTCTGGTCATTCGCTTTCTTCTTGAAATCAGAAAGACGTGCCTTCATAAGTGTGTCCATTTCTTTCGTCTTGGACTGCATCTTCTTCTTAGCGTCATCACGCTTCTTCTGAAGATCCTTAGCACGGTTCAGTTTTTTCATCTGACCGATCTGCTTTTGTGCTCTCTCAGTTTCTGAGGGCACAGCTTCAGAAATAATTGTTTCTTCTACCTGTTCTTTCATTTTCTTACGTTTAGTGATACGAGAGAGCATTGATTTAGCGCCCTTAGTTCTACCATCAACCTTATCCGAGCTCTTATATGTCCTACGCTTCTTAGTATTAACAAACACAAAAGCAGGGGGCATAGCGAGACCGCTACCATCACCTGCCATCATTTCATTCAAATTAGATTCAGTTGCTTCAGACATTCTTGGTTAACATCAACGTTTAAACTTTCGGGTAATCTATTTAAGAAAAGCATAAATGCTTTTAGAATTGACCAATACGTCGCCTCTATCTTAAAAAAGAGTAGAGGCGTAGCAGCATCGTCAAACACATTATACATCACAATGATGTGATTTAATATAAGGTGGGTTTTCAATTCACCAGTGGTATCATACCGACGAAGTAATCTTTTGATATACTTAATTCTATTTAGATCTTCTTCAAAGTCAGTATATGTAACTGACGTTGGATTATCATAATGTTTAATAGCAAACATTACCCAGTTTTCGTGGGTCAACTCATCAAAGATCATAAATTATCAGACAGTAACTGTTACAGCAGCGGTATCAGAAGTGACTTCCTTAGCACCGTTGCTTGAAGTGATCTTGACTCTGTAATCACCAGCATCGGCAGTAGTGACAGCACCAACATCATAGGTAGGTTGATTAGCACCGATGTTATTCCAGCGTCTACCAGACTTCTTCTGCCACTGGTAAGTGAGAAGAGAAGCATCTCCAGGTGGAGTAGAGATAGCATCAACAACCAGACTTAGAACAGCACCATCAGCAACTGTAGTATCAGCTGGTTGAACATTAATTGTGATTAGAGCGGTGATGTCAGCAGCGACATCATCATCAGCGTCAGCAACATTAGCAGGAGCACTCTTGAATGAGGTCAAGTGCTGTGCTTTATGACGGGTTCTACCAGAAGCATCAGTAAAAGTCATATACTCCCACCAACCAGGAGCGGTAAGACCACGTGACTTGTTCTCAGCAAGAGTTGCCTCAGTTTCATCGATGAATACTACTCTACGGGCAGCGGTTGAATAACCCTGAGCACCTTGAACAGTGCTGTCGCCATCAACGATCAGGGTATTATCATGATCATACTTATCAACCGAATCCTTTACAGTTGTATTAAGTACCTTTAAACTTTGAGCGTCTGTTTCAGCGCGACTATACAGGGTCATTGGATATTTACTCCAGTGTTGTTACTTTTCTATTATGTATTTATAAAAAAAGGGGACCTTAGTCCCCTCAATATCATTCAGCAGGTTCTTCTTCTCTAGCGAGAATTGCTTTCTCAACTACAGCAAGAAGTTCATCATCCATTGTGGTCTTAGTTAGAGTGACTGCCTTCTTAAGAATAATAAGACAGAGTTCAACTAGTTTCTCACCGAGTTCTTCGTTGTCGGGAATGTTAGCGACAGCATCACGTACAATTTTTGATGCTAGTGGGAGTAAAAAGGCGAGCATGATCTTAGAGCATAGTGCATGAATTATTTATTCTTGTTTTTATGCTTCCATGCTGTGGCGTAAGCAATACCTTCTTTATCCTTAGGATAATTCTTCTTGATATGCTTCACCATTCTTTCATACTTTTTTCCAGGAGGTGCTACCTCCTCTAGATCAACGGATTCTTTTTGCTGAGAAGTAAGAGCTTTAAGAATATACTTCTTGTTCTTCTTTTTGTCTTCTTTATCTTTAGGGGCACCGTCTTCAATGCTAGGCATTACTTCGACAGATGCCGAAGTCACTTTTTTTCTTCTTCAATCTCCTGACGAAGTTCTGCTTCTTCCTTCATCTTTTTCTTAGCGCCGATGATAGCAGAAACTTTCTTACGACGTGAGTGAAGATACTTGTCAGACTTGTCTACCTTACCGTCATTATTAATATCCTTGTCCTTTCTGTCAGCATGGTCACCTTTAAGTTCCTTGTGGTTGACAGCATCCAGTTTCTTTTCAGTAAGTTCCTCACCTTCTGGTTCAAATCCTGCCTTGACACAGTTGTCAACAGTCTTGCCACCCTTCTTCTTAGTGCCAGCAAGCTTGTATCCCTTCCAACATGCCTTGCCATCAAGACCCTTTGCCTTGCCTTCAATGACATACTCAACACCATTGAGTTCAAAAGTATAAGACTCTTTCTTCATGTCTTTCTTGTCGCCACAGGCACACTTTGCTTTACCACATGACTCACACAATTCTTTCTCCTCACGGGTAACCACCTTCGTGGTGTCTCTAATCTCTGCTCCGAGTGAGTATTTGTTACCAGAACCAGTACGTACATCATTGGCGGGGTCAGGAGCACCAGCGCCTGCTTTAATATCCTTAGCACCTTCATCACCTTTCTCCTCCTTACCTTCTAGTGAGGGGATTGATGTAGCAGCATCAGCACCACCTTCTCTAGTGGGAGACTCAGGACCTTGCTTCTGCTCAGCAGGGATACCTTCCTCAGCAAGATGCTGCCCAAATCCAGCGCCGCCCATCCAGCGACCATACGATTCGATGAGAGCCTTAGAGAAATCATCGTTATGTTTGATATCAGTCGTTGGTTTTTGACGTTCCATTATTTGTAAAGATACTACTTTTCCTTTCTTTATTTATAGTCTCTTGTACTTCACGTATATCATGTACCCAAGCACGGAACATATCGCCACTCTCAGTGATAGCGATAACATAGTTAGGACCAGCACGATGTACCCTCCCTGTTTCTCCCGTATTGGTATTGAACACCAGATCTCCTGGTTGATAAACTTCTTTTAGGCGAAACCGTTGCTGGTCCGCTGTCTTTTTGATGTCCCTAAAATCTTTCATTTAATACCCATAGCTTTTCGTACTTCCATAAACAATTCCATCTTCTTTTCGATGTTCAATGTATCTGGAATGCCCTTCTGGAATGACATAAAATCTGCTTCTGCTGCTGCTTTTCTCATCTTACTTGCTGACATACCAGCGGCACCGTCAGCATCAGGATCTCTTTCACCAGCAGATACTACTTCAATGTTTCTGAAAGTATACTCAATACCATTGTATTTTGTCAACATACCTGTAAAGGAAGGAACTCGATCACTACCAACTACCATGGTAATATTTTCATAGGTTCCTTGTAAATGTTGTAGAACATGAATAGGAGTTTTAATATCAGTATTGTACTGAATGCTCTTAGCATGTTTAGGGAACATCAGTTTCATGTACTTCACTTTTGTTTTAGAATCCAAAGGATTCTTTTTCTTATCTAGAGAATGACTGGTAAAAACCATGTAGTCATCTCTACCAGCTTGCTTAGCAACTGCTTCAATAAGTTTCTCATGTCCGATAGTAGGAGGATTAAACCTACCAAAAGTGAAGACTACTCTGCTCATTTCCCGTCAACCCAGTCCTTTGATACGTTAAAGTTAGCAACACTAAACTGTAAACGATCCACAAGCTTGACTGCTTTAGAGTCTTCATAGATGGCAACGTATCCTTCTGGTGAAGTTACTTTATACCCATTCTCACTTCTCAGGTAAGTTCTAATCTTCTCACCTTTCTCAAGTTTACGAATAAACAGTAGTTTTGCCTGCTGTAATGTAGTATATAGGGCAACGGTTTTCAGTAATTCTTTCTCGTTTGCTTCGATAAAATCCATACCATCATACAGTTTTTTCAACTTACCCGCCTTTGCTTTAGGCGTCTTAACTTTGTCTACTGCTTTTTGTACTTCACTCTCAAAATACTTTTTAAAATCACGTACAAAGTTAGAAGCACTACTAACTCGTCGTCCCTGTCTAACATACGTGTTGAAATAAATCTTGAGTCTTGGTCCTACAGTTAACTGATCGTTTGCTTCGATCTGTTCTTCTATAGTATCTAGAAACTTCGACGTTTGTCTAACAAGAGACATCGATGCTCTCTTCATATTTTTTAATTTTTGTGCTTCTTGCTGAGTGATCAATAGATCTTTACCAAGTTGTCCAGTCTCAGCACTGAGCACCAATACATCATCAGATTTTTTAAGTTTTTTTATATCGTAACCAAAAGTAGCAGACAAAGAATCAACAGTGTTGCCTCTATACGTTGTGTGAAAGACAACACCGATCTTTGCTTTCTTCGCTTTCTCGTAGAGAGCGGATGACTCTGGTATGCAATATGTAATTGTGTTAGGAGTAAATGTGATACATCTCTCCCCTTTGATTGTTTCATACTTCTTGTCGTCTGTGAACAGAAGATCCCCTTGTGCCACCCCATTAATACCAAGGGCAGGAAAATACTTAAGGGCATCTTTCAGTTTAGAAACAAGTCCAGGAGCATGACCATGATTTACATCAACGTCAGTGTCTCTAAAATTAATCTTAGCATTTTTGTTGAACACCGACTTGGTGCCCACAAAAAATCTTGTTGAACCAGGATAGATGCCACAAAAAATAGCAGGAGCACCATCCCATTTCGTAGTAATTTTAAATGTATTTCTTTGTTTGCCACTGAATGTCTGGGCAAGTTCATCCAAGAACATAAAAGCATCCTTGGCACCCTGACTGCCGTCAAGCAAAATGCTATCTTCAAGGTGTTCTAGGTGAGTGTTCTTAGACATCAGTACAGTTTTCCAAAAGGTCCAAAGCGGTCACCCTTCTTCTGGGCGAGGAACGTCATGTCAGTCATGAACTGGTTACGTTTCTTTTCTTTCATGCCCATGAGCATGTCAAGGAAGTACAGTTGCATCATCTTTGACGTAGCAACATGAGTTTCGGTAGCAAGGACGACCTGGAAATTGTTGACTGCATCATCTTCATCGACAACAGTGTCAACCCCCTTCTGCCTCAGTGACTTAATTATCTTAGCATACTCATCCTGTACCTTGGTGAAGTCCGTGAGACTCTTTGGATACTGTCCATGCTTGTTATCGAAGCGGACACCATAGTCAATCATTAATTTTTGTACCATATCAACGGGTGCCTTACCTAGGCGAGCAGCACCTGCTCCCTCTTGTGTAGGTTCCCACTTCAGATTAGAGAATCCAGAACTATCATTGCCTTTGATCTGAAAATTGTATACAGACTTAGGTGCTTTAACAAAAACTCTGGTGTCTTGTGTACCGAATGAGGTAACACCTTTTTTATTTTTACCTAGAGATAGATCAATTTTGATTTTATCTATCTCAAAATACATCTCTTTATACGAAGCAAAGTCTGCCTCACTGAGATTGACTCTCTCATATCTTGCTTCGTTACCAGAAATTTTCTTGAGTGATACACCAACCACAATGTTATCTCTAAACAAAGTTCTTAGAATAGCATTTAATTCTTGAAGTGTTTGACTCTTACCACCATCAATAAGATCTTCAATCATTTTAATTGTTTTATTCTGATCTTTGATCAACCAGATATCAGCAGGGTTCCAATTATCTTTTTGGGAAATTTGATACTTTGTTCTAACCAAGTCTGTAACCCATTTCATAAACCCACCATCACGAATAAACTCCGTGAATCTAGGACTTGAATATTCAATCAGCATAGTTTTCTGCTGTTTGTAATAATCATCTAACCAGGAATCATCAAACTCTAATTGAGACAGTTTCCAAATACTTTGTAGTGCTCGGTATGCTTGAGTGTCTTTTCTAATATCTTCAGAAGAATTATATCTTTTATTATTCTTGAGAACACGTTGTAAAATATAAGCAGATCCACGTTCTTGAGCAGCAGTAGTCTTAGCATCTGGTTGTCCACCAGCACCTGTCTTTCCTGTAATTTCAAAGACTACTTTTTTGTTATCAACATCAATTTGATACTTATCTTTGCCAGATACACCACCAGGGTTTTTAGAAATGACATCATCTAACATAGATTTGTTCAGATAGATTTTGTAAGTGCCTTGTCTGTTAGTAGGCCACTTAAATCCACTATCATCTTTCTCTGGTCTAAACCAACCAGATGTAGCAACCTCTT
>Ga0255768_10004204_pt1 | contig 14135 bp, 11 predicted proteins | sample 071ome_33_FD_179983 | JGI IMG/M metagenome (GOLD analysis project Ga0255768, IMG submission 179983) | Coastal salt marsh microbial communities from the Groves Creek Marsh, Skidaway Island, Georgia - 071412AT metaG (version 2) | ecosystem: Environmental > Aquatic > Marine > Intertidal zone >...
CAAACGCAGTTTCGACCTGCTGGACGAGGCCGAGCAGATCTATGACGCGCCGGACGCCAAACCGCTCGCCCTGTCCGGCGGGCGCGTCAGCTTCGAAAACGTCTCCTTCGCCTATGAGGACGACCAGAACGCGCTCGACCATGTGAGCTTCGAGGTGGCCGCCGGCCGTTCCGTCGCGCTGGTCGGACCCAGCGGCGCGGGCAAATCGACGGTGATGAACCTGCTGCTGCGCCTGTACGACGTCAACGGCGGCGCGGTGCACATCGACGGGCAGGATGTCCGCGCGGTCACCATCGCCAGCCTGCGCGACAACATCGCGCTGGTCAGCCAAGACGTGACCCTGTTCAACGACACCGTCGCCGCGAACATCCGCTTCGGACGCCCGGACGCCAGCGACGAGGACGTGATCGCCGCCGCGAAGGATGCCGCGGCCCATGACTTCATCGCGGCGCTGCCCGAAGGTTACGAGACCCTGGTCGGCGACCGGGGCCTGAAGCTATCGGGCGGCCAGCGCCAGCGCATCGCGATTGCCCGCGCCATGCTGAAGGACGCGCCGATCCTGCTGTTGGACGAGGCCACCAGCGCACTCGACGCCGAATCCGAACAGCAGGTGCAGGCCGCGCTCGACCGCCTGACCCGGGGCCGCACGACGCTGGTGATCGCCCACCGCCTCGCCACGGTGATGAATGCCGACGAAATCCTCGTCATGGACGACGGCAAGATCGTCGAGAGCGGTACCCATGCCGAACTCCAGCGCCAGGACGGGCTGTACGCCCGGCTCGCGCGGCTCCAGTTCCGCCACACGAGTGAGGCGGCGGACGAAGCCGCCCCGGGGGATACCCAGGACGAAACCCCGGGCGCCCGCGCACAGGCATGAGCGTGTCCGCAAGCACCGCATCCGGCGCGCCGCCCCTGTCCGCCGGCCTGTACCGCGCCGTCACCACTGCAGGCCTGCCCCTGATCGAATTGCTGATCCAGCAGCGCACCATGCGCGGCAAGGAGGAACCGACCCGCGTCGATGAACGCCGGGGCCTGCCCTCCATCGAGCGCCCGCGCGGGCCGCTGGTCTGGGTCCATGCGGCCAGCATCGGCGAAGCACAGTCGGTCCTGTCGCTGATCGACCGCATCCTGCGCACCGCGCCCGACCTGCACATCCTGATGACAACCGGCACCGTGACCTCGGCCCGGCTGATGGAGGAGCGCCTGCCGCGCCGCGCCTTCCACCAGTACGTTCCCATCGACCGGACAGGCTGGGTGCGGCGCTTCCTCGACTACTGGCGGCCCGGTGCCGGACTGTGGGTCGAGTCCGAACTCTGGCCGAACCTGATCCTCGAATCCCGCCGCCGGGGCATCCCCCTGGCGCTGGTCAATGCGCGCATGTCCGAACATTCGCGCCAGAGCTGGGGCCGCGCGCCTGCGCTGGCCGGGGCGATGCTGGGCGCGTTCGACACCATCCTCGCGCAGGACGAGGACATCGCCGCACGCCTGCGGGCGCTGGGCGCGGACCATGTGTCGGTCACCGGAAACCTGAAACTCGCCGCCGCACCCCTGCCCGCGACCGCCGCCGAACTCACCGCCCTGCAGGACGCCATCGGCGCCCGCCCGGTGTGGCTCGCCGCCAGCACCCACCGCATGGAAGAGGAAATGGTGGCCGAGGTGCACACCCACCTCGCCCCGAAGATTCCCTGCCTGCTGACCCTGCTCGCTCCGCGCCACCCGCAGCGGGGCGACGAGATCGAACAGGTGCTGCAACGCGCCGAACTCAAGGTGGCCCGCCGCTCGCGCGGGGAAGCCATCGGGCCGGACACCGACGTCTATCTGGCCGACGCCACCGGCATCCTCGGCCAACTCTACCGGGTCAGCCCGCTCGCCTTCGTGGGCGGTTCGCTGATCCCCCATGGCGGCCAGAACATGCTGGAGGCCGCGCAACTGGGCTGTGCGGTCCTGCACGGCCCCCATGTCGATAACTTCCTGTCGATCACCCGCGATCTGGGTGCGGCGGGCGCCAGCCGCGAGGTGGCCGACAAGGACGCCCTGATCGGTGCGGTGGGTGAGCTGCTCGCGGATGCGGACGGACTGGCCGCCATGCGGCGGGCCGCCGAAGGCGCAGCGGCGCGCAACCAGGCGGTACTTGAGACGACGGTGCAACGGCTCCAGCCGCTGATCGCCAAGGCTGTCGCGGGCAACCGATGAAGGCCCCGCGCTTCTGGTCGGACCCCGAAGCCACCGCCGGCGCGCTGCTGGCCCCTCTCGGCCTGCTTTATGACCTCGCCGGACGCAGTTTGCGGGCCGGACAGAAAACCCAGACCATCGACGTCCCGGTCATCTGCGTCGGCAACCTGACTGCCGGCGGCGCGGGCAAGACCCCCGTTGCCATCGCGCTGGCCGGGCTTCTGGCGGACCGCGACCCCGCCTTTCTGACGCGCGGTTACGGCGGGCGGACGCGCGGTCCCGTCCAGGTCGATCCCGACACCCACACCGCTGCCGATGTGGGCGACGAGCCGCTGCTGCTCGCCCGCGCCGCGCCCACCTGGGTCTCGGCGGACCGGCCGACCGGCGGGCGCATCGCCATCACGGCAGGAGCCCGGCTGGTCGTCATGGATGACGGCTTCCAGAACCCGTCACTGCACAAGGATATCTCGCTGATTGTCGTGGACGGAGGGACCGGCTTCGGCAACGGCCGCGTCATGCCTGCGGGGCCGCTGCGCGAGACCATCGACGCCGGGCTGGCGCGCGCCGACGCCATCGTCGTGGTCGGCGCGGACCGTACCGGCATCCGCAAGTCTTATGGGGACCGGCTGCCGGTCTTCACCGCAAAGGTCATGCCCACGCCCGCCGCGGATGACCTGCGTGGCCAGCGGGTCCTCGCCTTCGCGGGCATCGGCCGCCCGGAGAAATTCTTCGAGACCCTCGCCGAGATGGACTGCGAGCTCGTGTCCTGCGTGCCCTTCGGCGATCACGAGCCCTATACGCCCGAACGCATCATGCGCCTGTGCGAGGACGCGGCCTCCCTGAAGGCCGTCCCCGTCACCACCGAGAAGGACCTCGTGCGCATGCCGGCGGAGGCTCGGGCCATGGTCCGAACTCTCCCGGTCGCCATCGTCTGGGACGACCAAGACGCGATTGTTGCGTTCCTGAAGGAAAGCCTCGCCCGCTAGCCCTATTGTGGCATCGGACCCGCGATCCGTTCCGGGTCGAGACGCAACTGGAACCAGTTGATCCGCCAATCGAGATGCGGACCGGTCGAACGCCCGGTCGAGCCGACCGCACCGATGGCCTCGCCCGCCGCGACCCGCTGGCCCGCGGCCACGTCCACCCGCGACAGGTGCGAATAGATCGAGCTCACCCCGTGGCCGTGATCGATTACAACCGTGCCGCCCGTGTAGAACAGGTCGGCCTCGGCCAGAGACACCTCGCCCGCGGCCGATGCGCCCACCGGCGTGCCCGTGGGCGCGGCAATATCGACCCCCAGATGCGGACGGCGCGGCTCACCGTTCAGGATGCGCTGGTTGCCATAGCGCCCGCTGATCCGTCCGGTCACCGGCCAGCGGAACCCGGCGAACAGGTCCACCAGCGCCGTGTCACGCCCCCGCGCGGCGTTGATCTGTGCGCCCTCGCGGCGGATGCGCTCCATATCCAGGGCGTTCGGCGTGACCTTGCGCGGCGGCAGGCCGTCGATGCGCTCGATGTCGTAGGTCCGCGCTGCGACCGGTAGTTCGACCGCTTCTGAATCAGAGACGGTGATCCGCACCGGCTCCGTGCGGTCGCGGTCGATCCCGAAGACGAAACGCCCGCTCGCCGGATCGACGCGGACCTCCTTGCCGTCCACCGTCACGGTCGCACTCGGCGCGACGGTCCCGACCCGCAGCGCACCCTGTTCGATCGGCCCGTCGAGCTCCAGCGCCGCCGCCGGACCGGCCGCGAACAGGAACGCCAGCACCGCAAAGAATGCGTATCTCAAAGAAGTGAACCCTGAGGATCGTCGTCGGGCGCCGCCTTGGGTTTTGGTCGGGGCTTCGGTTTGGATTTGGCAGGTTTTGGTTTCGGCGCGTCCGAACCTGCACCCACTTCATCGACGGTGGCGGACACATGCCCGTCGTCGCGGAAGGTCAGGGAAATCCCGTCACCCGGCGCGAGCGTCCCGGCGGACAGAACCGGCGCACCGGAGGCATCGCGCACCAGCACGAAGCCGCGTTCCAGAACTCCCTTGTAGGAATAGCTTTCGAGCAGTCCGGAGAGCGAGGCCAGCCGCTTCTCCGCCCCGTCCCGCAGTCGGGCCTGCGCCTGGTGCAGCCGCCCGCCCAACGAGCCCACATCGCGCAGATCGCGTTCGTACCGGGCCTTGCTGGCCGTCTGTGCCGTGGCCAGCCGTCCCACCAGCGCATCCAGTTCGCGCGCCTTCGCATCCACATACTGCTGGGGCTGCACGAGCTGGCGGCCCTGAGCAGTCACGTCATCGGTCTTGCCCTGCAGCACCCGCGCCAGCGCCGGGCCGAGCCGCTCGGCCCAGTCATCCACGCGCTGCATCGCGCCTTCGAGGATACGCCGCGGCGCGGGCAGTCCCCGGCCCAGTGCCGTCACCTCCTGCGCGCGCACCCTCAACAGGCGCGTCATCGCGCCGGTCAGCCGGGCCTCGTCCTCCGCCACCTGGGCGATCAGATCCGCGCGCACCGGGACCGCCATTTCGGCGGCCGCCGTCGGCGTGGGCGCACGCCGGTCCGAGGCGAAATCGATCAGCGTGGTGTCGGTCTCGTGCCCGACGGCAGAGATCAGCGGGATCGCGCTGGCCGCCGCCGCGCGCACCACATTTTCCTCGTTGAAGGCCATCAGGTCTTCCAGAGAGCCGCCGCCGCGCGCGACGATCAGCACGTCCGGGCGCGGCACCTCGCCGCCCGGCGCAATCGCGTTGAAACCCTCGATGGCAGCCGTCACCTGCGCCGCCGCCGTCTCGCCCTGCACCAGCACGGGCCAGACCAGCACATGGCGCGGAAAACGGTCCGACAGCCGGTGAAGGATATCGCGAATCACCGCGCCCGTCGGCGAGGTCACGACGCCGATCACCTCGGGCAGGTAGGGCAGTCTCTTCTTGCGTTCGGGATCGAACAGGCCTTCAGCGGCGAGGCGCTTGCGGCGCTCCTCCACCATCTTCAGCAGCGCACCTTCGCCCGCCACCTCCACCCGCTCGATCACGAGCTGGTACTTCGAGCGCTGGGCGTAGGTGGTCACGCGGCCCGTGGCGACGATCTCCAGCCCGTCCTCCGGCTGCACCTCCAGCCGGCCTGCCGTGCCTTTCCAGCACACGGCGTCGATCACAGCGTCCGCGTCCTTGAGGGCCATGTAGAGATGGCCCGAGGCCGCGCGCTTGAAGCCGGACACCTCGCCGCGCACCCGCACATAACCGAACTGGTCCTCGACCGCGCGCTTCACCGCGCCGCTCAGTTCCCCAACGGAGACGACGGGCGGCTGGTTGTCGCCGGGCGTGTCGTCGAGCAGGCTTTCGGTCATCGGTTTAAAGTCCCGGAAACGGCGGAAATCGGGCGGCGCGTATGCATCGAATCGCCCCCATGATACAAACTGCCGCGCCTGAGGCGAAGCTCTCGGGAAAATTCAGGCAAGGGACGTTCGATCATGCGCATTCTGGTCGTCGGCGGCGGTGGCCGCGAGCACGCGCTTTGCTGGGCCATCGCCGGCTCCCCGCTCTGCGACAAGCTCTATTGCGCCCCGGGCAATGCCGGGATCGCGCAGGACGCCGAATGTGTCGCAATCGGCGCGGAAGACGTCGATGCGCTGGTTGCCTTCGCGATAGACAACGCCATCGACCTGGTGGTCGTCGGCCCGGAAGCCCCGCTGGTGCTGGGCCTCGTGGACCGTCTGGAAGCCGAGGGGATCAAGGCCTTCGGCCCGCGCGCCAACGCCGCGATGCTGGAAGGCTCCAAGGGCTTCATGAAGGACCTTTGCGCCCGCCACAACATCCCGACCGCCGCCTATGGCCGCTTCACCGATGCCGAGGCCGCGAAGGCCTACATCCGCGAACAGGGTGCACCCATCGTGGTCAAGGCCGACGGGCTGGCTGCGGGCAAGGGCGTGACGGTCGCCCAGAGCGTCGAGGAAGCACTCGCCGCCGTCGATGAGGCGATGACCGACAACGCCTTCGGCGAGGCGGGAGCGGAACTGGTCGTGGAGGAATTCCTCGAGGGTGAAGAGCTGTCGTTCTTCGTGCTGACGGACGGCACGAACGCGCTGCCGCTCGCGGGCGCGCAGGACCACAAGGCCGTCGGCGAGGGCGACACCGGCCCCAACACCGGCGGCATGGGCGCATACTCGCCCGCCCCGTCCCTGACCCCGGAACTCGAAGAACTGGTCATGGAGACCATCGTCATGCCCACCGTGCACGGCATGGCAGCGGACGGCGCGCCCTATGTGGGCGTGCTCTATGCCGGGCTGATGCTGACGAAGGACGGGCCAAAGCTGCTGGAATACAACGTGCGCTTCGGCGACCCCGAATGCCAGGTGCTGATGATGCGCCTGCGCTCGGACATCGTCCCCGCGCTGATCGCGTCCTGCGACGGGGTGCTGAAAACCTTCGACCTGCGCTGGTCCGACGACGCGGCCATGACCGTGGTCCTCGCCGCCAACGGTTACCCGGGCAGCTACGAGAAGGGCACGGAGATTCGCGGCCTCGATGCCGCCGAGGCCACCGGCGCGATGGTCTTCCATGCCGGCACGAAGGCCGATGGCGACCGGGTGCTGGCCAATGGCGGCCGCGTCCTCAATGTGACAGCGACGGGCACGACCATCGCCGAGGCCCAGAAAAACGCCTATGCCGCCGTCGATGCCATCGACTGGCCGGGCGGCTTCTGCCGCCGCGACATCGGCTGGCGGGCGGTGACGCCCGGCCGGGACGGATGAACCGCAAGGACCGCCGCGCCGCCGGAAACCCGCCCATGGGCGTGGACGAGGCCCGCAAGCTGCTTGGCGAGGCTGTCAGCCACCACCAGGCAGGGCGCCCGCAACAGGCAGGCCCCCTCTATGACCGCGTACTCGCGGCGTTTCCCAACCAGCCAGACGCCCTGCACCTGTCCGGCATCCTGCTCGCGCAGATCGGCCGACCCGAACAGGGGATCGAGCGTCTGCGCCGGGCCGTCGCCGCCGCGCCGGACCGTGGCGAGTTTCACACCAATCTCGGTCAGGCCCTCGTCCAGTCCGGAAAGAACGCAGAGGCGGAAACCGAACTGCGCAAGGCCATCGCGCTCGACCCCCGGCAACCGGACGCCCACAACAATCTCGGCAACCTCCTGAAGGCAGCAGGACAGACCGACGCCGCAGAGGCTTGTTTCCGGCAGGCCATCAAGGTGCAGCCGAAATTCGCCGGCGCGTGGAACAACCTCGGCAATCTCCTGGGGGATACGGGCCGCACCGACGAGGCCATCGCCGCCCTGCGCAAGGCCTGCGAGCTGGCCCCGGACTTCGCCGGGGCGTTCTCCAATCTCGGCGGCCTGCTGGCGGACAGCGGCGCACCGGACGAAGGCGAGGCGATGCTCCGACACGCCCTGGAGCTGGCCCCCAACCTCCGCGCTGCCGACGAGCATCTCGGCACGCTCTGTCACCGCACCCGCCGCTATGCAGAAGCCGGTGAACATTTCCGCAGCGCGCTCGAAAACGGGCCCGACGACGCCTCGATCCGCGTGAACCTCGCCGATTGCGACCGCCAGGCCGGCGACCTCACCTCCGCGGTCACCCATGCCCGCAAGGCCAGCGAGATCGCGCCTGAACGGGTGGACACATGGCTGGCGCTGGGTGTCGTGCTGCGCGCGCAGGGCGAGCTTGGCGAGGCCGAGGACGCGCTGCGGAGAGCGCTCGACATCGACGGCAACCACGCCGGCGCACGCGCCGCGCTCGGCTGGGTGCTCGACGGACAAGGCCGGCTCACCGAGGCCATCGACAACTACCGGCAATCCCTCAATGTGCGGCCGGACCACGCCAACACGGCGATGAACCTCGGCGTGGCGCTGATCAATGCCGGCCACGCCGAGGAAGGGCTCGACGCCTATGCCCGCGCGCTCGAGATCGACCCGGACTCCGCCGTGGCGGGATCCAACCTGCTGATGGGCCTGAACTACCGGCCTTTCGACCACCGGCGGGTCATGGAGGCCCATGAAGACTGGGCGGCGCACCACGCGTCCGGCCTGGAACAGTTCAACTTCACGGATCGGGACCGTGATCCCGACCGCCCGCTGCGCATCGGCGTCGCCTCGCCCGACCTGCGCACCCATTCCATTGCCTTCTTCTTCGAATCCCTGCTCGCGAACATCGACCAGCAGCACTACCCGGTCACCTGCTACGCCGAGGTGCGCCGCCCCGACGCCATCACTGATCGCCTGAAAGCCCTCGCGCAGGGCTGGGTGGACACGGTGCCGCTGGATGACGATGCGCTGGCCGCACGCATCCATGACGACGGGATCGACATCCTTCTGGACCTCGCCGGGCACACACGCGGCAACCGCCTGCCTGCGCTGGCGCATAAGCCCGCGCCCCTGCAAGCGCTGTGGCTGGGCGCGCCGGACACCAGCGGCATGGCGCAGATCGATTACCGGGTGACGGACCCTGTCGGCGATCCGCCGGGCGAGACCGAACACTGGCACCGGGAGAAGCTGGTGCGCATCGCCACGGGGCTCAACTGCTACGTCCCCGATGCCACCGCGCCCGACGTGGCTGAAAACCGCGCACAGGGCGGCCGCCCGCTCACCTTCACCTCGTTCAACAACTGGTCCAAGGTCGGGCCGGAGACCATCGATTTGTGGGCCCGGGTTCTAAAGCGCGTTGAGGGCTCGCACCTGTTCCTGAAGGCCCACGCCCTAGCCGACGAGACGATTGCCCGCGACGCCCACGCGGCGTTCGAGGCGCATGGAATTTCGGCGGGCCGCATCCGGTTTTCCCCCTGGGAAGTCCAGACGTCGCACCACCTCGACCTCTACAACCAGTGCGACATCGCGCTCGATACCTGGCCCTATTCGGGCCACACCACGACCTGTGAGGCGTTGTGGATGGGGGTGCCGGTCATCACCATGACCGGCGACCGCATGGGCGCGCGGGTCTCCGCCTCGATCCTCCAGCAGGTCGGCCTGTCCGGTCTGGTCGCCGACGATCCCGAAAGCTTCGCGGAGATCGCCACCGCTCTGGCCGCCGACACGGCCCGGCAGGAGGACCTGCACCGGAACCTGCGGAAGCGTATGGCGGCATCGCCCCTGTGCGACGGTGCGGCGTTCGCCCGCAATTTCGAGGATCTGTTCCGCACGATGTGGCGGCGCTGGTGCGCCGGTGACGCGCCCGACCATTTCACGGTCGGCTAGAGCGAACGTCTCAGCGCAACCCGGCGAAGAATTCCTTCAGCAGCGCGGCACACGCGCCTTCTTCCATTCCGCCCACGATCTCGGGAGCGTGGTGGCAGGTCGGCTGGGAGAACACCCGCGCACCATGTTCCACACCGCCACCCTTCGGATCATAGGCCCCGAAGACCAGTCGCCGGATACGCGCAAAGGCGATCGCCTGCGCGCACATGGTGCACGGCTCAAGTGTGACGTAGAGGTCGCAATCGGTCAGGCGCGGCACGCGCAGTTCACGTGCCGCCGCACGGATCGCCAGGATCTCCGCATGGGCCGTGGGATCGCGGTCCTGCTCCACCCGGTTTGCGGCCACAGACAGCACCCGTCCGCTGACAGAATCGACCACCACGGCGCCCACCGGCACCTCGCCGTATTCGGCGGCGGTGCGCGCGGCATCGAGCGCGAGCTGCATGTAAGCGGTCGTGTCCATGGCGGGGACGGTGCCCCCCTCCCGGCGAAATTGCAACGGCGCACGGGCCGGGCGTAGATTGCGGCCATGAAACGACCTGTTATCGGCATTACGCTGGATTCCGAGGCGCCCGGCGGCTACTCGAACCTGCCCTGGTACGCACTGCGCGAAAACTACGCCGACGCCGTCACCGCGGCGGGCGGCCTGCCCCTGCCCCTGCCCCATGAGCCCGACCAGGCCGGGGATTACCTCGAACTGATCGACGGGCTGGTCATCACCGGCGGCGCGTTCGACGTGGACCCGGTCCTGTTCGGCGCGGGCGAGCGCCACCCAACCGTCATCACCAAGGACCGGCGCACCGCCTTCGAGCTTGCCGTCACGCGCGGCGCCATCGAACGCGACATGCCCGTTCTCGGCATCTGCGGCGGCCAGCAGTTGCTGCACGTCGTCCTCGGCGGACAGCTCATCCAGCACATCCCCGATGAGGTGACAGGCGCGCTGGCCCACGAGCAGCCCAACCCGCGCGACGAGCCGGGCCATTCCGTGGCGGTCACACCCGGCACCCTGCTGCACCGGATCGTCGGCCGGGATTCGCTGGACGTGAACAGCGCCCATCATCAGGCCGCCAAGGGGGAACCTTCCGGGGTGAAGATCAACGCCGTCGCGCCGGATGGCGTGATCGAGGGGATCGAGGCCACGAACAAGACCTTCTGCCTCGGTGTCCAGTGGCATCCCGAATACGGGGTCTCGGCGGGCGATGCCGACATCTTCCGCGCCTTCATCGCCGCGGCCTGAGCCATGTCCGACCCGCAAGACACAAAGAGCGGCGAGCGCATCGCCAAGGTCATCGCACGCGCGGGCGTCGCCTCGCGCCGGGAGGCCGAACGCTGGATCGAGACCGGACGGGTCACGCTGGACGGCAAGGTCGTCACCTCGCCCGCCCTCAACGTCGCGCCTGACGCCGACATCCAGATCGACGGCCAGCCGCTGCCCGCACGCGAGACGGTGCGCCTGTGGCGCTACCACAAGCCGCGCGGCCGCCTGACGACCCATGCCGACCCGGAAGGAAGGCCGACCATCTTCGCCGACCTGCCGGACGAGCTGCGCCACGCCAAGACCATTGGCCGGCTCGACATGAACTCCGAAGGCCTGCTTCTGCTCACCAATGACGGCGACGTGGCCCGGCGGCTCGAGCTGCCCGCGACCGGCTGGCTGCGCCAGTACCGGGTGCGGGTGCACGGCCGGATCGAACCCGAGGAACTGAAGAAACTCGCCGAAGGCGTGACCATCGACGGTACACGGTTCCGCCCGGCCCGCGCCGAGCTGGAAGTCCAGAAGGGTTCCAACGCCTGGCTGACCATCAGCCTGCGCGAGGGCAAGAACCGCGAAGTCCGCCGCCTGATGGAACACCTCGGCCACACGGTGACCCGGCTGATCCGGACGTCCTATGGCCCGTTCCAGCTCGGCAACCTGCCGCGCGGGCAGGTGCAGGAAGTGCCCGCCCGGGTGCTCCGCGATCAGCTGCCACGCGCGTGAGCGCCCCGCCATGAATCGCTCCCCCGGACGCCTGCGGATCATCGCGGGAGAGCTGCGCGGGCGGATGATCGACATCCCGCCGGGCGACCATGCGCGCCCCACCGGCGCGCGGGTGCGTGAGGCGCTGTTCAGCATCCTGTCCCACATGGACCCCGGCGTGCAGGACAGCCGTATCCTCGACGCCTGCGCCGGGTCCGGCGCGCTGGGCTTCGAGGCCCTGTCGCGCGGGGCGGACCACGTTACTTTCCTCGACAGCGACCGGCGAACAGCCGATGCCATAACCGCGAACGGTCGCGCGCTCAATGTGGCAGACCTCATCACCGTGCGGCGCGCCGACGCCAAGCATCCGCCAAAGGCATCCGGCGGCCAGTGCGATATCGTCTTCCTCGATCCGCCCTATGACAGCGACGTGGCCGCCCTCGCCCCCGCAGCAATCGCCGCGACCGGCTGGATCGGACCGGACACGCTGGTTGTCATCGAGACTCGCCGCGCCACGCCGGTCCTGCCCGAGACCGGGTTCAAGACCATCGACAGCCGCGACTACGGCGATACGTCTTTGTATTTCTTGAAATTTTCAGGCTAACGCCGTCCGAACAGACGCTCGATATCGGCGATCTTCAGCTCGACATAGGTCGGCCGGCCATGGTTGCACTGGCCGGCATGGGGGGTGACTTCCATCTCGCGCAGGAGCGCGTTCATCTCCTCGCGGTTGAGACGCCGCCCGGCCCGCACACTGCCGTGGCAGGCCATCGTGCTGCACACATCGTCGAGCTTTTCTTTCAGCGCATTGGCCCCGCCGAGTTCCATCACATCGTCGGCGAGATCACGCACCAGTCCGGCCACATCGGCCTGGCCCAGCAGAGCGGGCACCTCGCGCACCACCACCGCGCCCGAACCGAAGGCCTCCAGAACCAAGCCCAGTTCGGCAAGTTCCTCGGCCCGCGCACCGAGCGCCTCGGCGGCCGCCGGTTCCAGCTCCACCACCTCGGGCAGCAGCAGGCCCTGCCGCGCCACACCGCCGCTCTCCAGCGCGGACTTCATGCGCTCATAGACGAGGCGCTCGTGCGCGGCGTGCTGATCGACGATCACCAGCCCGTCGCCGGTCTGGGCCACGATATAGGTCTCATGCACCTGGGCCTGCGCCGCGCCCAACGGATAGGACTGGGCTGCCTCCTCCGGCGCGGCCTGTGCAACTGGGGCAGAAGGCGCCGCGTCCAGTCCCGGCAGGCCGGAATTCTGATTGCCCGGATGCGGCGCGTAATAGGCCGCAGCGGCTTCGGCCAGATGCTGCGGGACCGGCGGGCGTCCATAACCCTGCGGCGACGGCATCGGCGGCAGGCGCGCACCGTCCCCCGGCCGGAAGGCGCCCAGCGCGGCATTCGCCACGGTTGTCGAGGCCCGATGTCCAGCCTCGGCAAGTGCGTGGCGCAACCCGCCGACGATCAGCCCGCGCACCACACCGGGATCGCGGAAGCGCACCTCGGCCTTGGCGGGATGTACGTTCACATCCACCATTTCGGGCGGGATCTCGACAAACAGCGCCACCAGCGGATGCCGCCCGCGCGCCAGGAAATCCTGATACGCCCCGCGCACCGCGCCGGTCAGCAGGCGGTCATGCACCGGGCGTCCGTTGACGAACAGGTACTGGTGGCGCGTGGTGTTGCGGTTGAGCGTCGGCAATCCGGCATGGCCGGTCAGCCGCACATGTTCGCGTTCCGCCGTGATGGGCAGCGCATTCTCAGCGAACTCTCGCCCCATCACCGAGGACAGGCGGCGCAGGCGCGCCTCCTCCGCTCCGGCCAGCGCGCCCTCCACAGCGCATTCGAAGCGCGTACGCTCCCCATCCCCGATGGAAAAGGCGATCTCCGGATGCGCCATGGCAAGCCGCTGCACGGCATCGACCGCATGGTCCATTTCCGTCCGCTCGGCCTTCAGGAATTTCAGCCGCGCCGGGGTCGCATAGAACAGGTCACGCACCTCGACCCGTGTGCCGCCGCTCAGGCCGGCCGGCTGGGGGTCGGAGACCTTCCCGCCCTCGACCCGGATTTCCCAGCCATCCTGTCCGGCCGGACGCGAGGCAATCGACAGGCGGCTGACCGAACCGATGGACGGCAGTGCCTCGCCCCGGAAGCCGAGGGTCCCGATATGGGTCAGGTCATCGCCCGGCAGCTTCGATGTCGCATGACGCTCGACAGCGAGTGACAGCTCTTCTCGCGACATGCCGCAACCGTCGTCGGTCACGGCGATCAGCGTCCGCCCGCCATCGCGCAGCACCACGTCAATGCGGTGCGCCCCCGCATCTATGGCGTTCTCCACCAGTTCCTTGACGGCAGACGCCGGGCGCTCGATCACCTCGCCTGCTGCGATCCTGTTGATGATGGTCTCGGGCAGGCGCCGGATGGTCACGCGGAAGTCCCCCCTCCCGCACCCTGCAGGCGCGCGCGCGCGCGCACCTTGCCGTCTTCCACGGCAGGCTGGTCGAACGCATCGACCCCCAGCAGGAACGCGGCCATGACCGTTTCGAGCATGAAATGCGCCATCAGCGCACCCAGCGCGGCCTCGTCCACCCGCGAAACAGCGATGCGGCGCACCGGCCGCGCCTGCGCCAGCAGGCTTTCGATGGTGGCCTCCTGCTCGGCAGCCAGCAGGTCGCCCGTGGTATGCCCCGCCAGGTATTCGGCCCCCGCGATCTTCGCAAGGTCCGGCGGCACCCTCGCGCCACGGCCTTCGAGATCCTGGGTGATCACGGTGAACATCTTGTCGTCCGGCCCGTCCAGATAGAGCTGGAGCTGGCTGTGCTGGTCCAC
>Ga0255768_10004208_pt1 | contig 14124 bp, 10 predicted proteins | sample 071ome_33_FD_179983 | JGI IMG/M metagenome (GOLD analysis project Ga0255768, IMG submission 179983) | Coastal salt marsh microbial communities from the Groves Creek Marsh, Skidaway Island, Georgia - 071412AT metaG (version 2) | ecosystem: Environmental > Aquatic > Marine > Intertidal zone >...
CTAATTTCTTCTGCAGCCTTTAGTTTGGGACATGGAGGTAGTGATGCCCAAAAAGTTATGGGAATAATTGGTGCCGCTTTAATAGCAAACGGCAATATTGTAGAGTTTAAAGAATTACCTAATTGGATTCCTTTGGCCTGTTATTCAGCAATTGCATTAGGAACATTAAGCGGTGGTTGGAAAATTGTAAAAACTATGGGAACAAAGATTACCAAGGTTACTCCTCTCGAGGGTGTTGGAGCTGAGACTGCAGGAGCAATTACTTTATTCATGACTGCTCAAATGGGAATACCAGTTAGTACTACACATACAATTACGGGAGCAATTATTGGGGTAGGGGCAACAAAAAGATTGAGCGCTGTTCGGTGGGGAGTTACTAGAAATTTATTGTTTGCTTGGATTGTTACAATACCGATCTCAGCAATAGTTGCTGGCTTAATGTACTTGATAATATCTTCACTGTAAAAGAAAAGAGCCCTACACATAGAGCTCTTAAATCGTTTATGAAACAATATACTAAGCCTTTATTGTTTGAGAGTTATTGAACTCCATCTGATTGTCTTTTAAATTAATTTGAATTTCATCTGTAGGAGCAATTCGTCCACTCAGGATTTCTTTACTTAATTCATCCATGATTTTTTTCTGAATAACCCTTTTCAACGGGCGAGCACCGAATTGAGGATCGTAACCCAACTGTGCAAGCCAGTCTAATGCATCATCGCTAATTACAACTTTATATCCAGCATAATTCATTCTATCATAAAGCTCTTTAAATTGAATATCGGCAATGGCGCGTATATTTTCCCTGCTCAACGGCTCGAACATAATTAACTCATCAATTCTATTTAAAAATTCAGGTCTTATACTCCTTTTGAGCATTTCAAAAACTTCAAGCTTCGTTTTAGCTAGTACGGTATCATGATTTTCAATATTGAGGTTTTCATAATTTTCTCTAATTAGCTCAGCACCAATATTTGAGGTCATTATTATAATAGTATTCCTAAAGTTAGCAGTTCTTCCTTTATTGTCAGTTAATCGACCATCATCCAATACCTGTAATAAAATATTAAACACATCAGGATGGGCCTTTTCTATTTCATCTAGCAATACCACGCTATACGGTCTTCTACGAATTGCCTCTGTTAATTGTCCACCTTCATCATAACCTACATATCCTGGAGGAGCTCCTACTAGACGACTCACAGTGTGCTTCTCTTGGTATTCCGACATGTCAATCCTTACCATAGCTTGGTCGGTATTGAATAGATATTCAGCCAGAGCTTTGGCCAATTCTGTTTTACCAACCCCAGTGGTTCCCAGGAAAACAAACGAACCTATTGGTTTTTTAGGATCCTGTAATCCAGCTCGGCTTCTTCGAATTGCATTAGATAATGCTTCTATAGCCTCATTTTGTCCAACAACGCGTTTATGTAATTCAGTTTCTAAACTCAATAATTTTTGGCGCTCACTTTGAAGCATTTTATTTACAGGAATACCAGTCCACCGGCTTACTACTTCGGCTATATCTTCTGCATCTACCTCCTGCTTAACCATTGTCTTTCCCTGTTTGCTTTCCTTTAATTTCATAGTTAATGCAAAGAGGTCTTCTTCTGCATTCTTGATTAACCCATATCTGATTTCTGCAACTCTTCCGTAGTTTCCATCTCTTTCAGCTTGTTCTGCCTCTAATTTCAACGATTCTATAGATGCTTTCTTTTGTTGAACTTGTGTGAGTATGTTCTTCTCATTTTGCCATTGCGAATTTAGTTCGTCTCTCTTATTCGTCAAATTCGCAATTTCTTCATTCAGTTTCGCGAGTTTTGTTTTGTCATTTTCTCTTTTAATGGCCTCGCGCTCAATTTCTAATTGCATTATTTTTCTGTTTAGCTCATCTAACTCTTCGGGTACAGAGTCCATTTCTAAACGTAGCTTACTTGCTGCCTCATCCAAAAGGTCTATCGCTTTATCAGGAAGAAAACGATCAGAAATGTAGCGTTGACTCATTTCTACAGCGTTTATTATTGCTTCATCTTTAATACGAACTTTATGATGTGATTCATAGCGTTCTTTTAGCCCTCTTAAAATGCTTATTGCTTCTTGAGAATCTGGTTCTTCGACTATTACTTTCTGAAACCTTCTTTCAAGAGCTTTGTCTATTTCAATATATTTTTGATATTCCGATAGTGTAGTGGCTCCTATTGAACGAAGTTCTCCGCGAGCTAATGCTGGTTTTAGGATATTGGCAGCATCCATAGCACCTTCTCCCTTTCCAGCTCCAACTAAAGTGTGTATTTCGTCAATAAACAAAACAACTTCTCCATTACTTTGAGTAACTTCTTTTACTACAGCTTTCAATCTTTCTTCAAATTCTCCTTTATACTTAGCACCTGCAATTAATGCGCCCATGTCTAAACTATAGATTTGTTTTGACTTCAAGTTTTCGGGAACATCACCCCTAATTATACGGTGTGCTAAACCCTCGGCAATGGCTGTTTTTCCAACACCCGGTTCTCCAATTAATACTGGGTTGTTTTTTGTTCTTCTACTTAGGATTTGTAGAACGCGTCTAATCTCGTCATCCCTTCCAATAACAGGGTCTAATTTGCCTTGGATTGCTAATTCGTTTAGGTTGTTTGCATATTTTTTTAATGAGTTGAATAGATTTTCAGATGTCTGAGAATCTACTTTTTTTCCACCACGCATTTCTAGAATAGCTTTTTTCAATTCAGATTTTTTAAATCCCGAATCTTTTAGAATCCGGGAAGTGGAATCATTAGCTTCGAGCATGGCAAGTAAGAAATGAGAGTTTGTGATAAACTCATCCTGCATAGATTTCATCTCTTTCTCGGCACTTACAAATAATTTACTTAATCCTTGAGAAGCATAAATATTACTTCCCTCAACTTTCGGAATTTGTTTGATTTCACTTTCAATAACCTTTTCGATGTGATCCAGGTTTACTCCAAGCTTACCAGAAAGAAACTTTATTGTTTCAGGCTCTTCTTTTATAATAGATAATAGCAAATGAGAAACCTCTATGCTTTGCTGTCCAGCAGCAATAACAAGGTTTTGAGCCCTGTTTAATGTTTCTTGTGCCTTTATTGTCAATAGTTGTTGATTCATGACCTCGATAATTCAAATTGTATTCCATTTCTGTTCACACAACTAAAAGTTTAAGTTATTGAATTTTTTCTGTCAAAATGACTTAATTATTTTCTTGGCTTTTATAAAATACGCCATTTTGACATAGTTGTATTTTATTATTGTAGAGATTTGGATTTGAAACCTCTCAAATAATTATTAAATATTGTACTTAATTGAGCAGTGAATGTAAGTAATTCACACCTTTGGAATGTGAAATTTATTTATTTGCCTATTACATAGGCTCTAAAAAATATCTTACCTTTTCCAGATAAAGTTTACTGGAAGGTAATTTAGAATTTTGGAATAACGCCCGTGTAATTCTGCGGACTAATATTTTTTAATTCGTTTTTGATGTTTTCTTCAATATCTAAATCATTAATAAACTCATGTATTGAATTTTTAGTGATTTTATCGTTTTTACGCGTTAATTCCTTAAGTGTCTCATAAGGATTAGGATACTTCTCTCTTCTTAGAATAGTCTGTATAGCTTCTGCTACAACTGCCCAGTTATTCTCGAGATCTTCATCAATTTTTGCTGAATTTAAAATGAGTTTATTTAAACCCTTTTCTATACTTACTAATCCAATCAGTGTGTGTGCAAATGGAACGCCCACATTTCTTAAAACCGTACTGTCAGTTAAGTCTCTTTGTAAGCGGCTAATTGGTAACTTTCCAGCTAAATGTTCGAATAATGCGTTTGCAACTCCTATATTTCCTTCGGCATTTTCAAAATCAATTGGGTTTACCTTATGTGGCATTGCTGACGATCCAACCTCTCCTTTTTTTATTGCCTGTTTGAAATAATCCATTGAAATGTAACTCCAAACGTCTCGTGAGAAATCAATAAGTATATTTCCAATTCTTTTAAAAGCATCCATCATGGCAGCCATAGAATCATACGATTCTATCTGGGTAGTTAGAGGATTTCGGACTAATCCCAACTGTGTATTTATAAAATTATCTGCAAAAGATATCCAATCAATTTCTGGGAATGCTACACTGTGGGCGTTAAAATTACCAGTTGCGCCTCCAAACTTAGCTTTTACAGGGATATTTTTTACAGGTTGTAGTTGACCTCTTAAGCGTGATGCAAAAACTATCCATTCCTTTCCTAAATGCGTAGGGGAGGCTGGCTGTCCATGAGTTCTTGCTAGCATTGGTTGATCCATCCAGTTTGAGCCTTGCTCCTCAATTATAGAAATTACATTTTCAATTTGAGGAATCAACACCGTATGGATTGCATCCTTCATTAGCCAAGGAATTGCAGTATTATTGATATCTTGAGAAGTCAATCCAAAATGAACTAATTCCCTGTAGTAATCTAAACCCCAAGAATCAAGCTTTTCTTTTACCAGATATTCAACTGCTTTAACATCATGGTTGGTTGTTTTTTCAATTTCTTTTACCCTTTGAACTTCTTCATCTGAAATATTTCTCGTCCATGCTCTTAGTTCTTTTGATTTATCCAAAAGCATTCCAAAGTCCCAACCCTTCAACGCCGCATGTGACAATGCAATTAAATATTCAATTTCAACTTTTATTCTGTATCTGATTAGGGCAGATTCTGAAAAATATTGAACTAATTCTGCCGTAACTCTTGAATAACGGCCATCCACAGGGCTAATTGCATTTAAGTTGTTCATATGAACTGCAAATTTAGTTCTTTATCCCTGCTTGGCTATAATTTATGTGAGTATATCGTTAAATAAAAAATGAATTATATTTGATTTTAAGATTGAAAATGATGAATAAACTACTAATTGTTCCCACTCTGTGCCTAATTTCTTTTTCGAATTTTATTAACGCACAAATTGATACTTCAGAAATCGAGAAAGATTATAAGCTCTTTCAACATGTCAGATATGTCGAGCCTACATACGAGTATATTCCAATTAAAGAAAACTACATCACTGATGTTGCGTTAGGTCTCGAATATAATAATGAATCTTTCAAAGGGCTAGGTCCCGAATCTTGGGATAGCCTAGGGCAATTGAAAAATTCAAGTGGATTTGATTTTTACTTTCTCTTTTCTGCATTGCCAAAAAATATGACAAAAAATTTGGGGAACATTAATTGGGGATTAGGTATGGGGTTTAATCAATTTTCTAATGGAGACCGCTATAATGTAGCATTAAATACAATTAGAGAAGATAGTGCATTTACTCAGGTAAAAAATAACACGTTTCATTTGTATTCCATTTTAAGGTATGAGTTTCAACTAGGCCGTTTTTATCCCTTTTTAGGAATGCAAGGAGGTGTTTCTTTTTATAACTCAAATCAACATACGGAAACCTATGTGCCAATCACAGACTATGAATCTATAGGTACGGCAGATATCCATAATTCTGTTGCCGGCTATCTTTCAACTGAAATTGGTTTGAGATTTAGATTGAATACAGGAGTAAACATGTACGTGTCATACATAGATAAAAGAGGAAGCGATTTAGAAATTATTGATGTTGAAAATTCCACCTTCAACGGTCTTTCATTTAATGGGGAATTAAGAGATGTGAAATATAATACGAACCAATGGAAAATAGGGTTCCTGTTTGATTTAAGTACGAACAAATACGAAAAAAGAAAGATCAAAGAAGGTTATTATGATACTAGTATTGTGATTCAATCACTGAATCAACCTTGTCCTCCGTGTCCATGTGAAGAGGATGAAGATTCTCAAGACAATGGTACATCAATTTTTAGAGGTAGCAATTCATCTCCTTCAAGAACAAATAACTCGCCGGCTACAATTAGTCCAAAAAGTTTTCCAGGAGTAAAGCCACCGGCACCACCCTCAAAACCTAAATCATAATTCTAATTTTAAAAATCTGGCGGTGTGGCTAATTTTATTTTTAGCCACTTCTTCAGGGGCTCCTGAAACCACAATTTCACCTCCATTAATTCCACCTTCTGGACCAACATCAATCACCCAGTCGGCAACTTTAATAACATCTAGATTATGTTCAATAACCAAGACTGTATTGCCTTTATCTGCTAAAGTTTGAAGAACACTTAACAGCTGTTTAATATCATCAAAATGCAATCCAGTAGTAGGTTCATCAAGAATATACAGTGTTTTTCCAGTATCACGTTTGGATAATTCAGATGCCAATTTTACTCTTTGTGCTTCACCTCCAGATAATGTTGTACTGCTTTGTCCTAAGGTTACATAACCCAGTCCTACATCAACCATGGTTTTTATCTTTCGAACAATCTTTGGTACTGCATCAAAAAACTCTACTGCTTGAGAAATAGGCATATCCAATACATCTGAAATGCTCTTACCTTTATATCTTACCTCCAACGTTTCACGATTATATCTTTTACCCTGACAGGTATCGCAATTAACCTCCACATTAGGAAGGAAATTCATTTCTATAACACGTTTACCTCCGCCACCACATTCTTCGCATCGTCCACCTTTTACATTAAACGAAAATCTACCTGGCTTGTAACCTCTAATTTTTGCTTCAGGTAATTGAGAAAACAAATTTCTTATCTCTTGAAATACACCAACATAAGTTGATGGATTGCTCCTTGGTGTTCTTCCAATTGGACTTTGGTCTATTCGAATTACTTTGTCAATGTATTCTAACCCAGAAATACTATCATGCTCCAATACTCTGTGATGAGAACCGTAAATTTTACCGTGAGCTAGCGGATACAAAGTTTCATTGATTAATGTTGATTTACCACTTCCACTTACACCAGAAACACAAACAAATAACCCTAAAGGTATTTCTAAGTCTGTATTTTTTAAGTTATTGCCTTTGCATCCAGTGAGTTTAATCCATTCAGAGTTTGGCTTTTTCCGTTTTTGGGGTACCGGTATGCTTAGTTTGTTGCTTAAATATTGGGCAGTAACAGTATTTGATTTTAGAAATTGAGCTATTTTCCCCGAGGCAACAATTTCACCTCCTCTTTTACCAGCATGTGGACCAATTTCAACTAACCAATCACTCGATAGCATCATATCCTTATCATGCTCTACAACCAATACTGAATTTCCCAAATCACGCAATTCTTTCAAACTTTCAATAAGTTTTTCGTTATCTCTTTGATGAAGTCCAATGGAAGGTTCGTCCAAGATATACAAAACGTTAACCAATTTCGATCCAATTTGTGTCGCTAATCGAATTCGTTGAGCTTCACCTCCGCTTAATGTTTTCGCCGGGCTATTTAATGTTAAATAACCCAATCCAACACCATGTAAAAATGAAACACGGTTCCTGATCTCCTTAAGAAGTTCTGATGCTATGGTGATTTGACGAGCTGTTAATTTTACCTCTATATCTGATAAGAATTCAAACAATCTCTCAATACTCATATTTGACATTTCGGCAATGTTAAGGCCTGCGATCTTATATGAGAGTGATTCTTCTTTTAATCGTGCACCTTTGCAATCAGGACATGTAATTTCATGAACAAATTCTTCAGCCCAAGTCCTTAATCGATCATCTGAACTATCATAATATGACTCCGATACAATTTTCAATACTCCTTTAAATGTGGTTTCGTGGTTCACATATCCATTGGCACTTTTGATTTTAATGTCAATAGGATCTTCTAAACCATAGAGAATAACATCTAATTGTTTTTTTGATAATTTCTCGATCGGATCTGCCAAGCTAAAATTTAATAACTTCGCAATCGCTCTTAATTGTTGAAATGTCCAATTTTCGCGCAATTCACCAACAGGAACAATTCCCCCTTTGTTAATCGATTTTTTACGATCGGGTAAAATATAATCAACATTTATCTCTGATGTTACGCCCAGACCTTCACATGTTCTACAAGCACCAAATGGAGAATTAAATGAAAATGTATTAGGTTGAGGTTCTTCATAACTGACTCCTGAGATAGGGTCCATTAAAAATTTACTGTAGGGCTTTGAACTTCCATCATCTTGAATTACAATCAAATGTCCTTCACCTATTTTTAAAGCAGTTTTAATACTTTCTCTTAATCTTTTTGGGGATAGTTTTTTAACCTCTAGCCTGTCAATTACTACTTCGATGTTATGAATTTTATATCGATCAAGTTGCATACCGGGTAGGATGTCTTGAATTGCTTCATCGATACGCACTTTGGTATAACCTTTCTTTCGAATTTGTTCGAATAACTCCCTGTAATGACCTTTTCTACCTTTAATTACCGGAGCACACAATGTAATCTTTTGATTTTCAAAAACATCAAGAATGGATTCCTCGATTTGTTCTTCGGAAAACTTGACCATTGGCTTTCCAGTCACATAACTATAAGCGTCAGCAGAACGCGCATAAAGCAATCTTAAAAAGTCATAAACTTCTGTTACTGTACCAACAGTAGAACGCGGGTTTCTAGAAACAGTTTTTTGTTCAATTGCAATTACGGGACTCAGTCCTTTGATTTTGTCAACATCAGGGCGTTTCATGTCGCCGATGAATTGACGTGCATATGCGGAAAAACTCTCCAAATATCTACGTTGCCCTTCGGCGAATATCGTGTCAAACGCAAGGCTGCTCTTACCTGATCCAGATAAACCTGTGAATACAACAATTGAATTTCTCGGTATTGAAAGATTAACTTCTTTGAGATTATGTTCTCTCGCGCCTACTACCTCAATAACCTCCTGAGAGTTGGGTTTGTGTATTGAAAGTGAGTTCTCAGAGGACATAAACCGCAAAAATACGAAACATAACAAGCAAATCCTTGAGTTATCTGAAATGTTTTATGTATTGCTTCATTTAGTTGTAGTTTTGCATCAAATGATTTTAAAAGCAACAAAATATTACAACCAACACCCTTTGAGAGTAATATTATTTGTTGGCCTTTTTTTTCGATTGCTAGCAGCTTTTTTCAGTAGAGGATACGCCTTTACGGATGATCATTTTTTTGTAATTGAAGAAGCATTTCAATGGTTGCAAAGTGGCGACTTCTTTAATCCACATACTTTTGATCCTCAACGACTTGCTCATGGCACGTTATATACGCTTGTACATTATTGCTTTTTATACTTAACCGATGGCATTCCCACAAATTTGCAAATGTTTTTTGTCAGATTGTTTCATGCCGGATATAGTTTATTGCTTGTTAAATGGGTTTTTCAATGGATAAAAAATACTTATGATTTAAAACTAGCCTGCCAGTCCGCCTGGTTGGTATCAATATTTTTCCTTTTTCCATACTTATCTGTTCGTAATTTGGTTGAATTTATTTCTATACCACCACTTTTTTGGGGAATGTGGAAATTGAATTCTACAGAAATACATAGGCCAATTACTTTATTTTTAGTGGGATTGTCATTTTCAATTGCATTTGGATTAAGAATACAAACGATCTTAGTCAGTGGAACTGCTGGACTAATATATTTATTTACTCAACCTGTCCGAAAATCCTTTACAGTGCTTTTCGGCTTCCTAATTGGATTTGTAATAATCAATATAGGATTAGATTATTGGATTTGGGGTCAACCCATGCATGAACTAATCGAATATGTTTCTTACAATTCAAATAATTCACACTTGTATCCAAATGGACCCTGGTATCAATATATTCCTTTATTAATAGGTATTGGCCTTTTGCCATTTGGGCCTTTGATATTTTATGGATATTTAAAATCATTGAAAATCAATTGGAAGTGGACAGTACCAATTCTTGTATTTATAGTATTTCATTCAATTTATCCCAATAAACAAGAGAGATTCATTTTTACTATTTTACCTTTTTATTTGGTGTTAGGTTGGATAGAATTCACACATTCATCAGGTAAGGTCTTACAAAAATTCAAATCAAAAAAATGGCAATATTTATTTTGGACCACCAATACACTACTGTTAATACCATTAGTTTTTACATCTACTAAAACAGGAAAAATGGACGTAATGCTGGAGTTAAGAAATTATGGTAAAGCAAATAAAATTGTTGTAGAAAATTCACAAAGAGAGGGTAGGGAATATTTCCCCTTGTTTTATTGGGGGAAATTAGGAAAGGTTGACCATATTACTACCAAATTATCAACTGAAAACTACTACGATTCAGTGAGGATATTAAATCGGGAACCACCAGAGTTTGTCGTTTTCCTCGACACAAATAATTGGTCTCATCGCAAAGAAAACTTCTTGCGATTTGGAATCATATTAGAGGATTCGTTGAGAATTTATGATTCTTGGATAGATAATATTGTTTCAGAATTGAACTCTAGAGTTCGAAAGAATGTTTGGACTATTTTTCATTTGAATTACGCACAGTGTAATCCTGGATTTTTACCAGCTTCCACCAGCACCACCGCCGTTGAAGCCGCCTCCGCCTCCGAATCCACCAAAACCACCGCCACCATCAAAACCACTCCCGCCTCGGTGCCCTCCACCAAAACCTCCAAAAAATAAAGGAGTATGGTAAATACCACTGCGACCAATACCGCCACCGCCGCCTCTTCTGAAGAATATCAAGTAAAACAAAACCAAGAAAATTATCGGTAACAGCACTTTAGATAAAGGATTGCGAACTTTCTTTTTGGAACCTTTCTTTCTACCATTAAATTCTCCTTTAACAGCGAATGCCAATTCGTACGTAGTTTCGCGTATTGCATTATAATATTCACCTCTTTTCAGAAAGGGAACCAATGCTTTTCTTCCAATTTCTCCGACAATACCGTCGGTTAACGCACCCTGGGTTTTATCAGCTGTTATAACATGATATTTTCTGTCTTTAATGGCAAGGTAAATGAGTATACCATTGTTAACCCCTTTGTCTCCAATTTTCCAACCTCTTGAAACAAATAAAGCACGATCAAAAACATCGTATGGTTTGGAAGAACTCTCAATTAATACAGCAATTTGAACTCCAACTGAATCTTCGAAGCTTTTCATTAATGAATTGAGTAGCTTCAACTCCTGTTGATTTAATACAGAGGCATAATCGTTAACATAATTTGAATATTTTGGTAATGTTTGGGCAGCATTAAGGAAACATACGCTTTTAAACACAATTAGAAGTGCAAATAAATGCTTTAATATTAGCGGCCTTATATAGTCCGAAATCCTAACCAAAAGTAACTTCGTTTGATAATTCATTAGGATTGTCTTCGGATGGAGGAAAATGTTTTCCAAGCTGTTTTCCTAGAATATTTATTCCCTTTTCAATTCCTTGAGTAAGGTTGGAAGACTTAATTGTTTCTATCACTTCATCCTTTACTGCATTCCAGAATTCATCTCCCACATGAGTATGAATGCCAGAATCTCCAATTATACTTATTTGCTTCTGCTTTAATCTCAGATATATGAGTACTGCATTTCGGTTTTCTGTATTGTACATACCAAGTTGATTAAAAACTTTCTTTGCATCATCGACAATATCAACTCTCGATTTACAAACGGTATAGTGAACTCTAATTTCAGCAGATGTTTCTTCTTCTGCCTCTGCAATAGCATCTGAAATAGATTTAACATCCAAATCGATTCCTGCTGGAATACGCTGTGGGTTGAATATTTTCTTCCAAATGCTCATAAAATAATTACTTGTTGTAAATTTCTCCTAAATCAGGAGCATCTTCTGAGCCTGCTTTCGCCTCGAATCCAACTTTTTTCTCAAAACCAAACATTCCCGCAAAAATATTGGATGGGAAACGACGTACTTTTTTGTTGTATTTAGCAACTAATTCATTAAAATCAATTCGAGCTGTAGAAATTCGATTCTCAGTTCCAGAGATTTCATCTTGTAATTTTGCAAATTGAGGAATTGATTTAAGGTCGGGATATCTCTCCACAACAAGCATAAGTCGACTCAATGCACCGGACATGTTTTGCTGCGCGGCTTCAAACTGTTTGATTTTTTCTGGTGTGATGTTATCTCCATCCAAGGTAACACCGGTAGCCTTTGATCTAGCCTCTACTACACTGGATAAAATATCTTTTTCACTTTCTGTCGCCTTAACTACAGTTTCTGCTAAATTTTTAATCAAATCAGCACGACGTTGATATTGGGCTTCAACATTTTTCCAAGACTTTGAAACTTCCTCATCAAGATCAACAAGTCCGTTGTAAGCGTTACAACCAGTTCCAAATAATACTAATCCTAAAAATGCGATGATAGCAAGAGTAATAATTCCTGTTCTTTTCATATAAACTTTAGTGCAAAGTTAACTTTCAATATCTCGGTTAATTTTGATTTCACTATCGAAACATCAATTTTTTCGTTTAACTCTTTACTAATGCTCGTAACTCCCTTGTCAGTGATACCGCACGGAACAATATGATCAAACATTGATAGGTCTGGTGATACATTTAATGCTAAGCCATGCATTGTAATGAATCTTGAACTTTTTACACCAATCGCGGCTATCTTTCTTTCATTCTTACTACCAACATCAACCCAAACTCCAATCTTTCCCGGAAGGATATTCGCTTTGATATTAAACTCAGAAAGCAACTGAATCACAGATTGCTCTAGTAATTGAATGTAGGACTTCAAACCCAAGCGCATGGGCTCTAAGTCAAAAATTGGATATACCACTATCTGGCCAGGACCATGATATGTTATATCACCACCTCTTTCAATATGATAAACTTCAGCACCCTGCATTTTTAACCACTGCTCAGATACCAATAGGTTTTCTGCCTTTCCAAATTTACCAAATGTATAAACGTGAGGATGTTCTACGATGATCAAATGATTATTGGTGGGCTGTTTGTTCGCTTTATTAGAAATGTTTTTTGAATATAATTCTTTTTGAAAATCCCATACTTTGGAGTATGATTCAATCCCTAAATTGTGAATTTTACAAAAATTCATAGAGCAAAAATAGGTGTTCAATTCGGCAAAACTGTATCCTAAACATAACTTTGAATTTGATATGTCAAAAAACAGTAGGTCGGTTGGTAGTTATTTTGAAAAAGTTGCTCAACATTGGTTGCGTCGTTCCAATTTTGATGTGATATTTAGAAATTGGCATGCAGGTCATATTGAATTGGATATAATTGCAGAAAAAGAGAATCTCAGAGTTTTTATTGAAGTTAAATATCTTTCAGGACGAACTAATTATTTTCCTGAGTCAAAAATAAATGCATCCAAATGGAAAAATATATTGAAAGCTGCGCATTACTTTAATTCACAATATCCTAATAATAAAAGTATTAGGTATGATGTTATTGCTATAGTTAAAAATGATTGGTCCATGCAATTAGTTCATTATAAAGATGCTTATACGGGTTTACGTTGGTCTTATATTTAGGTTTATCAATCTCATTTTTTGGAAAGATTCTTCAATGTCAAAAAGATTTAAACTTTATTTGTAGCAAAATGGGATTTCTAAAAACTACAGCAGCAGGGATAATATTGTTAGCTTCCCAAGTGAAAGCTCAACATAAATGTGGAACGGATATACATTACGCAAACTTAATAAAAAATCATCCTGAAATAATTCAAAGCCAATCACGTTTCGACAGTGAGGTAATTGAATATAAAAAGATTAAATCAACTGTTAACAAAAGAGCTACGACATATACTATACCCGTAGTGTTTCATGTGATTCACACTAATGGACCTGAGAATATTTCGCGAGATCAAATTTTAGATCAGATAAGGGTTTTAAATGAAGACTTTTCATATACTAATGCCAATAAATCTAGTATTAGGTCACAATTTGTTAACCGAGTGGGATCTGCCGATATTAGTTTTGAACTTGCGTCTGTAGACCCAAATGGAAATTGTTTTGATGGGATAAATAGAATCTACTCAACCCAGGGAGTAGATATGTCAATGAACGATGAACCAGTAAAAGACCTTGCATATTGGAACTATAAAAAGTATTTAAATATTTGGGTCGTTACCAATATTGTTGACGGATCAGGAACAGGAACTGTTTTAGGGTATGCGGTATTCCCGTGGACGGCAGGTTTTAATAAAGATGGTATTGTAATGCGTCACGATCGTGTAGGGACTATTGGCACTGCAATAAATTCAGATGGTGGAAGAACATTAACACATGAAATAGGTCATTGGTTA
>Ga0255768_10004214_pt1 | contig 14105 bp, 27 predicted proteins | sample 071ome_33_FD_179983 | JGI IMG/M metagenome (GOLD analysis project Ga0255768, IMG submission 179983) | Coastal salt marsh microbial communities from the Groves Creek Marsh, Skidaway Island, Georgia - 071412AT metaG (version 2) | ecosystem: Environmental > Aquatic > Marine > Intertidal zone >...
GAATAAAATGAAAAAACTAATTACAATGTGGTTAGCATTATTTATAATTGCATGTGGAATAGATTCACCAACTTCAAGTCTTAACGCACAAACTTTCAGAAGTGAACCATTAAGAGATGAAGTAGTTATTGAAAACCAAGTATTTAAAGTTTGGTATTCAGAAGTAAAAGAGCAACCACTAAAGTTAATCTATACTTCTACCAATAGAATTAAAAATGTCGATAGAGGTTCTATGAATTTCTATACAGAAGATAATGTTCATACTTCTGATAATAAAGATTACTATCGTAATGTTTGGGATAAAGGACACTTAGCACCAGCTGCTACTTATTCTGATTCCAGAGAAAATCTAAAACAAACTTTTTCATATTTGAATTGTGCTTTACAAAACCAATATCTAAATCGTGGTGAGTGGAGATTACTTGAAGAACAAGAAAGAGAATGGGATGATGAACAAAATTTAACCATCACAGTAGAATTAGTATGGGATGAAGATTTTGAAATCTTATCTACTGGTGGGCATGTTCCAACAGATATGATTAAACATATTTATTTTGAAGAAGATGGTGAATGGAAATGTTTTGAGTTTGAAAATGTAAAACCAACAAAAGGTTGGGAAGAGCATCAAGTAACTCACGAACATAATTAAAGTTATAATAATAAATGGAGATTAAGTAATGGATGATGTAAGGATATTATATTTCAGTGCTGAATGGTGTGGGCCTTGTAAACAATTCAAACCTTTAATGGAGAAACTTGAAGAGGCAGGTTATCCTATATTTTTTGAAGATGTTGATAAAGACCCAATCCTTGCTGAAAGCTATCAAGTAAGAAGTGTACCTACTATTAAAATTGTTAAAGATGATAAAGTAGTAGAAACAATGGTTGGAGTACAAGACCCACAATTACTTACTGGTAAATTTCAGTTGTATGCACCATTAGAGTTTTCTGAAGAGGAAACTTCTGATGAAGATAAAAACTAAAGTACTTTTTGATTATCCCACGATTGAGGGGATGATTCATAAAGAGACTATAATTAAATGTGAAGAACTCGACTTCGACTCTAAACAATATGATGAGAAAGTCAAAGGCACTGATGATATGGGGAAGATAGTTTGGGTTCCAAAAAAACTTTTGAAAAAAGTTGATTAAAAAAATTCTACATTATATTTATATATGTAGTAAAGATTCAATGCTCGAAAGAGATTGATATACTATAACGATGTATCGCTCAAATGAGGATACGAGTTGAACGAAAAGTTAACTAACAATAAGGAGAAAAAAATGACTAAATTCGTTGTAAATCATAAGTTCCCTGTCATCGATAGGGATGAATTCTTAACACCATTCGACAGAATGTTTGACCAAATAATCTCAAATCAATTTCCACAAATTGAAAAACAAGTTGGAGTTAAACCATATTCAGGTACAGCATATCCAAAAGTAAATGTATATGAGTATGATGATAAGGTTGGAGTTATTGCAGAGATACCAGGTCTTGATAAAAAAGATTTGAGTATTGATGTAGAGGAAGGCGTATTAACAATCGCTGGAAACAAACATGGGTTGTTTGATGATACAGGTGCTAAAGTAATCAGAAGAGAACTAAAGCAATCATCATTTAAACGCCAGTTCGAATTAGGTGAATTATTGGATGGAGAAAAAGTTAAAGCATCATTTAAAGATGGTTTACTTTCTATCGAGATTCCAAAGGTAGAACCAGCTAAACCAAAGAAAACTTCTGTCAAAATTTCCTAACATAGTCTCTGTAGGAAAAGACAGGTATGTCGTTCTCGGAACGGTAAAGGTTAGTTCTGGTTATTCTCCCGAAACTATTAAATCAATGTTTGGATTGGCCGATACCGTTCTGCGGAACGGAGATTTATTTTATGCTGTCTACAAAATGATAGAAGCAGAATTTGAAGAATTGAATCAAGAAACATAATTGTTGGTGATTTCTTGTTACCACTTCGGTGGGTTGTTGTTTTCCTTATATGAGTGAGAGGTTTGGATGAGCGACCAAACAAAAGTCCTTGCGGGTAGTATTGGATGATGAAGTAGTTGTAGATGCTTTTGATTTCATATATATCACCTGACGATGATAAGTTCCGATAGGGAACTTTAGTTGGAGTCAAAACAAAGCCAATAGGAGATACCCTAACACAAAGTACATAACGAGTAATACGGGTTAGGCTGGGTTGTAGACCAGAGAAGTATTGCTTAATAACAGTCTCGCTTTTGATATAGCAATTGAGGGAAACTATTGAAATAATTGACGATATAGTACGCGTGTCGTTATACTTATTATATATGGATGAATTAAAGTTATTACATCAAAAGAAAATCCGACAGCAATTAAGATTCTTACAATTAGAATTAGAAGAGACTAAAGTAATTTATAAAAAATCATTAGAAACATTCAATTCAGATTTCAGAAGATACATGAACGCTGATGGGATTGCCATGCCAGAAAAACAAAAACCTACAGAAGATGAGAATTTAAAAATACAATCTGATGTAAAGGATGATACATTTAAAAAGGTGTATCGTAAGGTTGCTGGTAAAACACATCCAGATAAAGGTGGTGATACTGATAAGTTTAAAAAAGCTAATGAGGCAAATCGTAATAAAGATTTAGGTGCACTTATGGAGATGGCAGATGAGTTGGGAGTTGAAGTTCCTATGGATGATGAGATGGCACAAGAAATGAAAAAACAAACCAAGGCTATTGTTGAAACCATACAAGGTTTAAAAACAACTATGGCCTGGGCGTGGACACATACACCACACGATAAACGAGGTGATTTAAAACAATATATTTTACATCAATTACAGATGTTATAGATATTTATATATAAACAATAGAGGTTAACATGAGAAGAAAAAACGAAGTATTAGATAGAATCTCTTCACTCGAAAATGAGTTAGGTAGGTTAAAAGATAGAATTCCAGTCGACACCAGTGAACAATTTGATTTATGGTTAAGGATTGTGGATAACTGCTTTACCAAAATAGAATACCTACAAAACATTGTCGAGTTAGAAGATGATGAATAAATAGGAGAATTATATGGAACGCTCTAAGAATTTCCACATATACTTGGGAATTGCTGCGTTACTCATAGCGGGAAGTGCTGCATTCTTTTCAGTATTCGGTTTGAGTAAATTATTTGCAGGAGCAGCATTAAGTGTAATCATCATGGCAGGTTCGTTAGAATTTGGTAAGTTGGTTACTGCCGCATTTCTTTATAGGTATTGGGATAAAGTTAATCTATTCCAAAAAACTTATTTGATGACAGCCGTATTAACATTAGTGTTGATTACAAGTGCTGGTATCTTTGGTTATCTAAGTAATGCATATCAAGGTGCAACTGTAACCTTTGAGAAACAATCAAATCAATTATTAGCTTATGAAGATAGGTTAGAACAATTACTTGAAGATAAATCATTTTTAAAAGAAGAGTTAGAAGTTCAAGTAAATGATTTACCTGAAAACTATATCACTGCAAAACGAAAACTAAGAGAAGATTATAATCCAAGAATCCAATCAGTTAATGATGAGATACTTGATGTTAAAGGTGAGATAGGTGATTTAAAAGTATCACTTGTGGAAACAGGAGTTGATGTAGGTCCAGCAATTTATCTTGCCAGAACATTTGATACTGATGTGGATTCAGTTGTGAAGTTCTTTATCTTTATTCTTATCTTTGTGTTCGACCCACTTGCAGTTATGTTGGTGGTAGCGTTTAACCAAGCACTGTTACTTAAAGAAGAAAACGAAGAGTCTCTGACCGGTAATCAAAAAAGCTTGCTTACCAAGAAAGCAAAATCTTGGTGGAAGTTTTGGGAAATGTATGGTGAGGAAAAACCAAAGGTTGAAGAACCAATAACAATCTATTCATCAGAAGATGAGAAAACTGAACCAACAAAACCAAGAGTATATGGTAAAGATGCTGTTAGACCTAAATAATTAATTATATATATTCTATTTATTTATAAGAGTTTCCTATTAACTAACTACAAGGAGATGTTTTATGAATCGAGTAGAAAGAATCACAAGAAGTCTACGAGCCCGTAGAAGAAGAAAAACTATCAGAAAAATTAATGAAAGAGTATTTAGTAGGTATCGTAGAAAGAAACGAGCTCTTCGAAAAAAGTATCAAAAAATTAAGGGTAGACACCTATCAAATAATTTATAAAAAAAGTTCTTGACTTATATATAAAAAAAGCCTTATATTCAGATATAAATAATAAGGTAAATACTATGAATAAAAAAACGGTTATATTTGATTTAGACGGAACCCTAGCCAACATTGATGTTAGGAGAGATAAATCTCTTAAACCAAATGGTAAGTTGGACTGGGATATATTTGCTCACCCTAACTCTATTTGGGATTGGGATGAACCAAATCTTCCAGTCATAAAAATGGCTCAGTTGTTCCATAACGATGGTTTCAGAATTGTTATCTTTAGTGGTAGAAACGATAGAGGTTTTTTTGCTACTCAAGATTGGTTAGAGAAATACAATGTTCCTTGTGACCTTTTAGTTATGAGACCAGATAAGTTCAAAGATAAATCTTGGCCTATTGCTGATGGTAATCCTGCCACACCAGCTATGAGATTTATGCCAGATGAGATATTGAAGAAAGCTATGTTAGATACTTTCGTAGATATCGATGATGTATTTCTCGTGGTTGATGACAGAGATAAGGTTGTAAAGATGTGGAGAGATTTAGGTCTTAACACTTTCCAAGTAGCTCCAGGTGATTTCTAAATGAATTGTTTAGTATGTGAAAATCGAATTGATAATCACCGAGCTCACTTGGGATATAAAGAATGTTTAGATTGTTCAGAAGTAGAAAAGTATTCTGCTCATACAGTCTATCCACATAAGACTGGTGCATTCGTTCAACCAGTATCTTCTACTGCATCCAAAAATCTTAAACGAATGGATAGAAGAAGTGTTGGTGGTAATCGTATTGCTAAAGGTATTTATGCTGATAACTCTTGGGATAGGTGGTTAGAGGATTACAAAGCTGGTAAGTTCAAACCTAAGAAAGTTATCGGCCCTAAGGGTAAACCACTTAAGAATAAATCAAGACCATATAAAATGGTTCAATGGACTTGTATTGATTATTATATGAACAATGGTTATTATCCAGCATTAGATTTTGTAAAAGAATTATATAAAGATGATAAAATTACTATGATGACTAAAACTCGTATCGTTAATGATATCACTAACTTACAGCAATTACCTACTAAACTCAGAAAAAAAGTTTTAAAAAAATGAAAAAAATACTTGACTTATATATAAAAAAAGCCATATATTTAGGGGTAAATTAAAGGAGATTATATGACATTAGTATTTAAAAAAGAAACATCGATGGGAGAGTTAGTGGTGGAATATACTATTTCATCAGTTACTAAAGGTGTTAAGATTGTTGATATGACACTTGATGGTAAGTATTATAGACATAGTTGGATGGGTAGACAAGGTCAATTAGAATTGATTGACGATTTGGAAAATCATTATAGGGATGTAATGGCTGAAACAGCTTGGTTAGAATCAAAAGCGGAGTTACATTATGGGATATAATTGGAAATTATTTTTTTATAGGGTAGGTGAATTCCTTACCATATTATGGTTGTTTTTTGTTTTTTACATTTTACTTGTTGTGAGTACTATTTAATTATATGGAACAATCATTAATAGATTATGTGATTGAGTTATTTGATGGTGTTCTCATTGATGAATACGGCTGGGAACACTATCGAATAGATGGTAAAAAATATGATATTCGTTTTGACCCATCGAGGATTGAGTGGGCATGTGATTGTCCAGCGTTTACATATAGACGAAAATTTAAGAAGAAGTATTGTAAACATATAGTTGAAGTGCAAGAGAGAAAATTTAAACAACGAGTGGCAGATGCAGAAGGCCGTGCAGGTGCCAGAGTGGTTTAATGGGGTGGATTGCAAATCCATTGTTCGTAGGTTCGAATCCTATCCTGCACTCAAAATTGGAGATATTATGAAAGTAGTAGAGTTAGTTTCAAAATTAGAAGAGATAGAAAAACGATGTAAAGGTGAAGCACGAGATTTGTGTGGACAACTTATTGATGATATTATTGAATGGGATATGAGGATGGCATCGATTCTAAAAAATACTAATAAAAAAATTATGAAAGAAATGGAACAAGAAGGTGATGAGTTTATCAAATTCCTTATGAAAGAGGGAATTGAATCTGGTTCCATAGGAGAGGCGTAAATAAAGGAGTTATAATGATGAGTACTTTTACTGATAATGGTGGTTATGTTATTGATGGTGTGAACTACATGGATTGTAGCTGTGGTAGACCAGTTAAAAATGTTGGTAGTAGTTCCAAAGGTGTTAGGTGTGATAGATGTTTAACTGCATCTGTTTACAAAATGTTTCCTGAAACTTTTGAAATCAAAGGTCAAAAAACTTATAAACCAACAGGTCGTCCAGCGGGATGGCATTTCATGGCTGAGTTCGTGGATAAAGATGGTAATGTGTTCCATAGAGGTAAAGAACAACCTAAACTAAAAGGTACACTTCCACCTACTAAGGTTAAAAAACCTAAGAAGAAAATGAAACGAAGAACCAAAGATGAAATCTTGGTTGCCAAGTATAATGAGAAAAGAGAAGTTCTTAAAAAAGAATTAAAGAAACAACAAGATTTTTTAAACCATAAAATATAGGAGTTATAATGAAATACGGTTATAGTGATTTCGTATATCCTGTCCAAACTAAAAAGATGCAGGATAACAACGAAGACCCAAGAATACAAGTTAGTGATATGATTCAAGGTGATAAACGCCTTGAGGGTGAATCATATGAAGATTATAAAATCAGATTAAAAGTTGAAAAGAAACTTGTTCGTGATTATCTAAAAGGATATATTATAGAGAGATAATTATGTTTGAGTTTATAGTTATATGTTTATTAGGTTATATAGCAGTTCAGTTAACAAACAATAATCAAAGGCCTAAATTTTGAGAAAAGTAATTAATTGTCTTAGGGATGATAATCCATTAATAAATAAAAAGTTAAGAGAGGTTTCAGTTGAAGAGGGAATGGCTATTGCAACAGAACTATTTCAAATACTTAACAAAAGAAAAGACGGGATTGGGTTGGCAGCGAATCAAGTGGGAATTGATGCACAAGTGGCCGTTGTCAATGTTCGTAAACCTTTGGTACTCATTAATCCAAAAATTATCTCAAAAGAAAATGAAATAAATTATTACGAGGGTTGTTTAAGTTATCCAAAGAAAGGCGTACATACTAAACGATTTGAAACTATTGAGATTACATCAGATAATGTTGAGGGTTCATTAATATTTAGTGGTGTTGAAACTTCTACTGAGGGTAAAGGTAGTTGGGAAAAAAGTGATGATAGTGATAGGGATTTAAGATTATTAGAAACAGTTTGTGTACAACACGAGATAGACCACTTGAATGGTATTATATGTATGGATAGAAAGATTGAAACAAGTTATAAACGCACTGAAAAAAAGGTTGGTAGAAATGAACCATGTCCTTGTGGTAGTGGAAAGAAGTACAAGAAATGTTGTCATTAATTTTTAACTTAATACAAATAGTAACAGGAATTATAATAGGTGTAATTGTATTGTTATCTATTTATGTGTTATTATTCAGATGGGATGATTATAGATAATGGATGGATTAATACATTTTTTAAAACACTTAATTGGTTTGTGTGGTGAAGCACATCCAAGTGTAATTATGGGTGGTGGAGCATTCTTAACCACATTAGGTGTTTATTACAAACAGATAATTGATTATATAAAAAACATATTTTAAGGAGCAAATAAATATGCCAAGAAAACAAACAAGACCAGTAGTAGAAGATATCAGAAGAAAGTGTAATACTTGTGGTTCGGTGAAAACAGTTGTAGTTAAAAAATACAATATGCCACCAGCTAAATTTACACCAACTATGAATAACAAACCTTTAAGGAAAGATATACCAGGAGTAGGAATAGAGTATTATTGTTCTTACGAATGTAGTGGACAAACTGATGACTAAGAAATCAATATACGATTCAGGTACTACGAAAGGTTCTGCACCAAGAACATCAAACAAAAAGAAGTATGATGATAATTGGGAAAAGATTTTCGGTAAGAAGAAGAAAAACAAAACGGAGAAGAAAAACGATGAAGAAAAAAACAGCAATAGTTAGTGGATACTTTGACCCACTTCATGTAGGACACTTAGAATACTTTAAAATGGCTAAAGAATTAGCAGACGAGTTAATCGTTATCGTTAATAATCGTGAACAATGTATGAAGAAAAAAGGTGATGAGTTTATGATTGAAAAAGATAGATTAGAAATCGTATTTCATTTAGATATGGTTGATGAAGCAATCTTAGCAGTTGATAAAGATAAGACCGTGTGTAAATCATTAGAAATGGTAGCACAATTTAAACCACACAATGATTTAGTATTTTGTAATGGTGGTGATAGAGATGCGAGTAATTCACCAGAAGTAAAAGTATGTAGTGAATTAGGAATTGATTTCCAACAAGGATTGGGTAAGAAAATTCGCTCATCATCAGAGTTTACTGGATTAATTGAATACGATACACCAGCAAAAGATAGATAGTAATTTAGATGATTAAAAAAATACTTTGGTATTTGAGAAATTTGAAACATATATATTTTATGTATCAATACAAGAAACACTTAAAAATGAGAATTGAAAAAAATGATTTTGGGAGAAATGAAGAATGGTAAATAACAAAATAGGTTATGCCTGTATCAATATGCAACTTAGTTATCCTACTAAGTATGGTGGTAAACCAAGAGGTACACAACCAATCACAACCAATCGTAGTATGATTCGTAGAACCTTTGATGAGAAAGGTGTGGATTATGCATCTGAACTTACACTACAAAACGCAAAAGATTTACATCAAATTATACAATGGAACATAATGAATGGTTATGATTTCTATCGTATGAGTTCAGATATGGTACCGTGGAAAACAGAATACGAATGGGATGATATGAAAGATATCAAACAGATTAAACAATGGTTACATTCTGCTGGTACAATGGCAACAACACATGGTGTTCGTTTGACATTTCATCCAGGCCCTTTCAATGTATTGGTATCACCAAACGAAAATGTAGTTGAGAACACTATTAAAGATTTGACAATACATGGTGAGATTATGGATATGTTAGGACAATCTCGTACACCATACAACAAACTAAACATACATTGTAATGGTGTGTATGGTGATAAGATTTCTGCTATGGATAGATTCTGTAAGAACTTTGAACGATTACCTGAATCAGTACAAACAAGATTGACTGTTGAGAATGATGATAAGGCAAGTATGTACTCAGTAAAAGATTTGATGTACATTCACGAGAGAATCGGAATACCAATTGTATTTGATTACCATCATCATAGATTTAATACAGGTGATTTATCTGAACAAGAAGCATTGGAATTGGCTATCTCGACTTGGCCTAATGATATTATTCCAGCAGTTCACTACTCTGAATCTCGTAGTGTAGAACAATTAGATGAAAGTATTAAACCACAAGCACATTCAGATTATGTGGTTGATTACATCGATACTTACGGCCACGATGTAGATATTATGGTTGAGGCAAAACATAAAGAATTGGCTGTTAACAAATACAAGGAGATACATAATGTATTATGAAGCACAAGTAGTATTCGTAGAAGAGATACCAACAAAAAATGGAGTTCGTGAAAAAAGAACTCGTAGAAGTTTTTTAGTTGAGTGTGATTCTGTGAGTGTGGCAGAAGCAAAAGTAAATGAGGTTTTAAAAGATTCACCTTATGCTTTTGAAGTTAAAGTAGTTAAAGAATCTAAAATCGTAGAGGTGATATAATGACATTTGTTGAGGCATGTGAATTTCTTACAGAGATTCTTGTGGGTAAGAAACCAAAAACAGCACAAAGAAAACCAAGAAAAACCACTAAAAGAAAATATACAAGGAAGAAGAAATGATTTTACAATCATTACTTAGTGGATTAGTATTGTTCACTTCATTTAGTGCAAGAACACCTAATGATGATTCAATCACTAAAGATGATTATGAAATTGCACTTGGGTTTAAATCTGAGAACATATATTTCAAACGAGATTGGGAACGAGAGTTAGGACAATCTTATATTGATGATGAGGTATGGTTAGAGATAGAACCCAAGAACTTTTATTTCAAACCACAATATGTTAATAAAGCATCTCGTGATTTACAATATGGTAAGGCTGATGTTCGTTATCGTAATGGTGATTATTCAATTGGATATACTGGATTATATTCAGATAAACAATTTGAAAGTGGTATATCTATAGGTGTTCAAAGAAAAAAAGAAATATCAGATAAACTTTCCTTAGAGGTTAAATGGGATGGGTATTGGTTTCGTGATGAACTAAATGGATATAACAGATTCGATATGGAAGATTATGCTCAGATTAATTGGAAAATTTCTGATAGGTTAATACTTACTAATATCTTTGACTATAATGATATCAAGGGTAGAAGATATTATAAGTTTAGTATAGGAGTAGAGTATGAACTTAAATGAAATTAAGAGAAAATTAGAAGAGGCATATAATCAAGAGGATTGGAATATCGTTGAAGATTTAATTGATGTTCTTGATACATTAATTACTATTGGTGAAGAAGATATTGATTGGGAAGATGAACAGGATGAACTTCATTAATGCTTGTGTAACTCAGTTGGTAGAGTAGTTGATTTGTAATCAACCAGTCGTAGGTTCGAGTCCTACCACAAGCTCGGGGCCGAAAGGTATCGATTGGCATTTATTTAATATAAAGTGCAACAGAGATTGGGGAGGTCTTATACAAAATCCCTATACTATTAATTGGCAATTATGCTAATGTAGCTTACGCTTAATGTAAGCCATCTTACTTATGACTCCGATAGTAAGATAAGATGTCGATATCGGAAACAAACTCACTTCAGGTTTAGAGGATAAATGAAATCTCAGTTAAACCATTCTGAGTAAAATGGGACATGGTGGGTTGTTAGATGACTACCGATTTGGAATCTAACTAAGTTGTGAATGACTTTTTATTAAAGGTGAACAAGACGGCGGTTCGAATCCGCCCGGCTCCACTAACAAAAAATAATTGCAAAAACATTAAGTTTTGGCGATGAAAGGTTATATTTATATATGAGTGTATATGACAAACTTTATGATAATAATATTATGAAGAACAAATTAATTTACATACTGGCTATGATAATAGTTTTATTTAATGGTTATGCATGGACAGAAATTTTTGACAATTACAAGGAGTTCCACAAGAACTCAGTTCGCGAACTAACTCTTGAAAACAAGAGATTAAAAAATCTTGTAGATGAGTTTAAACTTGAGGGTATGGAGGTAACTGTAACTATGTATCATCCAGTTCGTTCTCAGACTGATTCTACACCGAACATTCTCGCGGATGGAACGCGTATCAGAGTACACAAAGCTAGTGAGTACCGATTTATTGCGGTGAGTAGAAATCTTCTGAAACAACACGGAGGATTCTTAGAGTATGGTGATTTCATAGTATTGAGTGGAACTGACCATAAAGATGGTGTTTATCAAGTCAAAGATACAATGAATAAACGATTTGTAAATCGAGTTGATATCTTAGAAACACCAGGTACTGCACCTTATAAAGTTGATAGTGCAAAGATAATGAAAACAAATTTAGTATTGAATAATTAACAATTGAGGAAATAATTGAAAAAATGGTTTTATGAAAGAAGTAGATTTGATACTTTTAAATCAAACACTACTTATCACAAACTTCTGCAAATGACCGCAGATGAATTTACTGAATGGGCAAGATTACTTAGACAAGAAGTAACCACACAATGGGATGAATATGGTACGCCACCTGTCATTGGTAAAGATGAACAAGGGTTAATTACTAACTTTAAAAAGTTAAAAGGTAATCCATGTGATTATTTAATTGAAGATAATACTGGTGATGAAGAATCACTTGGTATAATTAAAAACTTCAACAAAGATGCCAGTGGTGTTAATCAGTTCTTCCCTACAATGTTAAAAACAAAAATCAGTATTGGTAAATCAGCAGATAATGGTTTAAGTATTTATGACCACTTCGGAGACCCAGAGATGGAAGAGAAGTTCGTGCATATAATGCGTAGGGCAGTAAAGAGAGATTCTATGTATTCATGGTCAAGAAGTATTGTAACTAAAAAGGATGAGAATCCATTTTGGAATGGACAGGATGGTAAAGATTTTATTCGTGATATCCACGAGGGTAAAGTATCGATAGGTAAATATTCAGATACAAGATTTGTACTTGCAAGAGTAAAAGAAAATACAGTTGGAAACTATGGTACTATGAATGAAGAGTATAAAGGCCATGGTAATGTATACCTAACTGCAGAAGACGTGCAAGAGTGTAAAGATAACGGATGGTTAACCGATACTATGTTGAGTAATGTGGATGAGATTATATCAGAAGAAACAAGTAAGAGTGGTAAGGTTACAAAGTTTTTATATTTGATTAGACACTATGATAAAACTACTGGTATCTTTCCAAAGATATTACAAGTATTTAGATTGGCGTGTGGACAACCTGCAGTAAACTTTCCACCACTTACAGCAAAATTATTATACGAAAAATTTACAGACCATATAGATAATCAAGAACAAAGATTTCATATCTATGACCCAAGTAGTGGTTGGGGTGGTAGAATCTTAGGGGCCATGAGTTCTCGTAAGAAGATACATTACATTGGTACAGACCCTAATCCAGATAACTTTGATAGGTATGAGGCAGTTGCTGATTTCTATAATAGTAATTGTGTAGATGATTATTCTGAAACATTTACTCAATTCTTTGAGGTAGAAAAACAAAGTAATACATATGATGTTTATAGAGAGGGTAGTGAATTAATTGGGAACAATTCTAAATTTCAGTCGTATAAAGGTAAGTTGGATTTAGTTTTTACTTCACCACCTTATTTTAATCGTGAACAATATTCACAAGATGAGAATCAAAGTTTTAAAGCATATTCACAATACGATGATTGGGTTGAGAACTTTCTTAAACCAACACTAACAACAGCATATGATTATCTCAAGAATGATAGATACATACTTTGGAATATCGCTTCTATTAAGATTGGTGCTAACACCTATTATGATTTAGAAGGCGATAGTAGAAAGATTCTTGAAGAGTTGGGTTGTGAATATAAAGGTAAACTAAAAATGTTAATGACAAGAATGATTGGGTTAGACCCAAGTAAGACTGGAATATTAAATTCAGTACAACATGATAACAATGTTTATAAATACGAACCTATATTTGTGTACTACAAACCATGATTGTAATTAATTCAAAATCACCAACAGATGCATGGGTAAAATCTCATGAGTACTTATTAGAGAATGGTAACAAAGATGTTATGAATGAATCTATCAATATGAGTGTAGAGATAGAAGATAACTTTGATATAGACCCAAAGTTTGATAGTATCTTTAGAGATGTATTTGGTAATGATAGAATTGATTATGCAAGTTCAGTTACATTTGTTAAACCACAAGAACATCCCTTTATGGATGAATTACAATATCAACAAAACGATACTTCAGTAAAATGGAACAAAACCTATTGGGGTAGAATGATTAATTGGGATAATAGTTTTAATCAAGTAGAACAAGTTATAAAAAGATTGAAAGAGCATAAGAATAGTAAAACCATAGCCATGAGCATATATGACCCGAAATCCGATGGTAGAAAGACTATGGCAGGAATGCCATGTTTATTATCAATTGATTTGAAACCGCGTAAAGAGGGATTATATCTTACAGCATTTTTTAGAAGTATGAGAATTAGCAAGAGTGGTTATGCTGATTGGGTTGCGTTATGTGAGATGGGTAAGTTCTTATGTGAACAAGCAGATTTAAAATTAAAACGAGTTACAACAATTGGTGGTTCAGTTCATCTTGGTGATATGAACAACGAAAAGAAAAATGTAAAGGAGATTCTTCGTGTGTGGAATAGTTAGTACTATTG
>Ga0255768_10004219_pt1 | contig 14099 bp, 9 predicted proteins | sample 071ome_33_FD_179983 | JGI IMG/M metagenome (GOLD analysis project Ga0255768, IMG submission 179983) | Coastal salt marsh microbial communities from the Groves Creek Marsh, Skidaway Island, Georgia - 071412AT metaG (version 2) | ecosystem: Environmental > Aquatic > Marine > Intertidal zone > Salt...
CGAACGAGCGACGAACGACGAACGACGAACGAGGTAATCGAAGAACCGACGCTTCGACGACGAAGCGCGAGGGGACGAACACCATCACGCACGAGGAGAAGTTTTACGACGCCGTGGACGAAGACGCGGTGCCGAGCCAGACGATGAAGGCACCGACGACGACCACGGAAACGAAGAAGATTCCGACGCCGAGAGCGGTGCAGAAGACGCCGGGGATGGGGACGAAGGATGAGACGGAGTTGAAGCAGCTCGGGTTCGTGCGGGACGCGGCGTGCGTCGGTGCGGATTTCGTAAAGGCGAGAGCGAGTTTCGCGATCGGGGCGTACGAGACGGCTCGGGATGCGACCGCGCTCAAGGTGCGTGCATGAATGCTTTTTCGTTCGTTGTTAGTGGTTTGGCGCGATTCGTTGAGTGAGTCTCGGGCGAATCGAATCGCGACTGACCTGATTAATATCGCCCGTCTCGTCTCGCAGGGATCTCTGAACAAGATTGAGGCGCTCTTGACTCACTACGGCGCGCCGGTGGCGAAGAAGGTTGTCGATGCGGCACCGGGCGCGCTCGCGACTGCGGATTCTACGGTGGATTCTGCCGTCAAGGCGCTCAGTAACGCGTACGAGGCTCGCTTGAAGAACTCGTATCCGATGAAGACGGCGAACGCCGCATACGCGTACGCCATGAACGCCAAAGACAAGTACCCAGAAAACATTGAAGCTCTCAAGCTGGCACGCGCAGAGTATTTGGCCAAGATTGAAACCGCGGTCGAAGAACTCAAGGTTCGCGCCGTCAAGGTGCCGGAAGAAGCCTACGCGGCGCTCAAGACGGCCATCGCGCAAGCTCGTCAAGCGCTCGATTCCGACAAGCTCTTCGCCCGCGTCAAGACGCTCTGGGAACAAGTCATCTCCAACCCGAGAGTCGTTGCCGTGGTTGAACGCGCCACCCCGGTCGCGGAGCGTGTGTTGGCTCAACCCATCGTCAACAAGGCGATCGGGATCGCCACTCCGTACGCCGTCGCCATTGGCAAGCGCATCGCGCCCAAAGCCGTCGCCGCGTAAATGACTGTACCACAAACTTAAAAAATTTTGTCGATGTTTCTGGTCCGACCACGACCACGAAGCGACCGACCGGCTCGATCGATTTCATTCCTTGCTTCTTGCTACTTCGCTTGTAACACACACATACACACACACAAAAGAATCGTCAATCAACCGCTCGACTCGACGCTGGTTGGATGGATGTTGCATAAATGTATATTTCTACTTTTCCGAGCCCCTCACATTTTGAAGGTTTATGACTCGTCATTGCATTTTGATGGATGTTGCATAAATGTATACCGGTATATTAATACTTTTGCGACCCCCTCGCATTTTGAAGGTTCATGACTAGTCATTTCATTTTGTGAATTTTTCGTGAATTTTTCGAGAAATTCCAGAAGATACGGTTTTGACCGTTCATGAATCAAAAATGGAGTAACCCACTCGCGTTACGAGACCTAACTCAAAGTTTACAAAATTGGTTTTTTCTTCGAATCACGAACCGACAAGTGAGTCCCCCACTGCGCACGATTTAATACTCAAAAAACGCAAATTTTCGAGAAAAAACGTAAATTATTCCGAAAATAATGCACGAGTCGTCACTCAGAAAACTTTTGGGACTCAGGACATTTTTGGTGGAGATTACGATGGAAATTTACGCCGAACGTGAATTTTCGTCTTTGCCCGCGCCTCTCTCCGCGACGGCCGCGCCGATGGCGCTCGTTCTCGAGTATATTTTGTAACTTTACATCTTCTTTCCAACGACCCCTCGTTCGTCACCACTCGTGCGGTATCGAGTTCTCGACCGCGCTTCTTCGATGGACCCTTCGCCCGCCCCGTCGAGCTCTACGGTTTCTTGTAGTTTCTTTTGAATCGGTACTTTGTCCCATTAAGTATGTTGAGTAGTACTCATACTGTGATAACGTATTTCCGATTCGTTATGTTTTTGTGTGCATGTCCGCGAGAGGGCTTCGACGCGGCTGCGCTCGGCGGGCGCGCGCCACACGACGGCGTCCGCACGCGCGCGCGAACGCGATGATGACGACGAGAATGACGACGACGAGGACGATGGCGCTCCCGAAGACTCGGGGCGCCGCCGTCGGACGCCCCGCGAGGCTGGCGACGACGACGTCGGTCGTGGGTGGACGAGGAAGATTCGCGACGACGGTGTCTCGACCGACGGCGTGGAAGGCGCTCGTCGCGGCGGCGTCCGCGGCCGAGGGCGGCGAGGAGTACGGCGCGGCGGCGGCGAGCGATGATGACGTCGCGGCGTACGAAGAGGCGGCGGCGCCGACGCGAAGAACGGTGGTGCCGTTTACGAGAACAAAGGAGAAGGATCCGTACAAGAGGTTAGGGATCGATAAGGATGCGACGAGCGAGGAAGTGTCGAGCGCGTTTAATTACTTGATCCGGGAACACGCCGGGGACGAGCGCGGAGTGGAGTCTATCGAGGCGGCGTACGATAAGGTGATCAGTGAGCGATTGACGACGCGTAAGATGCAAAAGGGGCTTAGAAAGTTGAAAAAGGAGAAGAAGGGCGACGAGGTTGATTACGACGCGCCGATTGTGCAGCGCATCAAGTTTATGTTTGCCAAGCCGGATCAGCAAACGCTCATCCGCAGAACGTTGTTGTACGTCATCATCTCGGGATGGGCGATCGCGCAGCCGGCGACGAGCGGACCGGCGTTCCAGATGGCGTGCGCTTTCGGGGCGTGCGTCTACTTCTTGAACGAGAAGCGTGGGGGACAGGGAACTTTGGGCAAGGCGTTCAGAGATTCCCTCATCGCGTTGGTGCTCGCGTGGTTAGTTGGTTCCATCGTTCCGGTGTACATTCCGTTGTTCCCGCAAGGCATGGCCCCAGAATTGATTCTCGCGTTGTTCTCTTTTGTCGCCATGTGGGCTACGTGCACCTTTTTGAAGTAGAGGAGGCGCATAACGCAACCACTCGCGCGCGTCTCGATGCCGCCGTTGCGTCGCGAGGAGAGGAGAAAAGAATCAGTACACGAAAGATTGTTTGAGCGTTCCTGTCGAGACGGAACGACGAGAAGGATTTGCTGCTAATAGCTTGTTATAATTCTAACAAAAAAATTATTGAACGTCGTCTTCCCGTCTACTACTAACGTTCGTCGCCGCGCATCTTGCGAATCGGTGGTACGTAACCTGCCGGCTTCGGTGGAAGAATGTCATATCGCAAAAGTCTGCAATCGACTCCGCCGATACCGACTGGGTGTTTGCGCGAAGCACGCATGCGAATGGCTCGAGATACCTCGGGATTACCGCTCAATACGTATGCGGAAGAATCCGGACACTCGCGCTTGAGGAAAACCCCGAGCGAGTTCCACACCTGTTCGAGCGCCTCTTCCGGAGTGACATCCGCTCCTCCCATCGTCGTGTCGCGGTCGTACGTCTCTTCTTCGTATTCATCGCCCTCCTCTGCGTACTCTTGTTGCTCGTTCCTTCGCCCGTTCCCGGCGCCGATGCGCTTACCCCAAGGTGGATTAGTGACAACCAGCCGAGGGGCGTCGGGCTCGATTCTCGCCCCAGCTCCTGATCCACTGAGATGAAACATTTCGCAATCATTTCTGAAGACCTCTATCATCCCATCGACGCGAGCAGTCTCGGCTCCCTTGCCCGCGAGTGTCACGGCGCCCGGATGGATATCGTTCCCGATGATGACTGGTGGAACGGACGAAATCGCCCGAGTCTCCGCACCAATTCGCCTCGCATTTTCGAGTGACTCTTCCAACGTTCGTGGGTTGTGATCCGGCCAGCGCTCGAACGCGTAGCCGATCGTTTCGCTTCTAATGAGCCCCGGGGCGACGTTGGCCGCCATCAAAGCGCCTTCGATGAGAAAGGTTCCACTCCCGCACATTGGATCGATCAATACGGGCGGCGACCCGTTTGATGGATCATTTTGCCACTGTTCGAGCATTTGGGGCCATCCAGCCAGGCTGAGCATCCCTGCGGCGGCAGATTCGCTGAGGGACGCCCTGTGCATGGCGCTTCTGTATCCTCTTCTGTGCAGCGACTCGCCGCTCATGTCTCGGTATAGAATGATTTCGTCCCGGTAAAGCGTGACGTACATGGGCACATCCGCCGCGGCATAGTTTTCAGGAGGCGGAGGTCGCGTTCCTGTGGCATCCACGAGTGCGTCGCAGATGGCATCCTTAACTCGGATCTTTGCAGCGTGCGAGCTTGAAATCTGGCTGCAATCCCAAACCCGTGTCTCGACGCCGAACCGCAAGCTTTCGTCGCTCCCATCCCCCGGAATGACTTCTTCCCACGGTACGGCGTGCTTGACGAACTCGTACACACTCTCGGTCCCCGACACGCCCGGGTCCAAGTACCCCCTCTTCAGCTCGACGAGAACTCTCACGGCGCTTCTCAGCCAAACATTCGCGTCGTAGCCGACGCGTTGAGTCCCCGAGAACGACACCCCAGACTTCCCAACGATGATATCGCTCGCGTTAATCATCGGAGACGCCAATTCACGGGCCACGACTTCCTCTAAACCCGGATGACACGTCGCATAAAATCGTCTGTGTCCTCGACGCAGCGGCGGAGGCCCCGTCTCCGCGTTCACCTCGCGCTCCCTCGTATCGCCCCCGCGACGCCCACGATCGTCCCTCCCCCGTGATTGTCGACCATAAAACGCATCGTTGTCGCCTCGACGGTCCCTGGACCTTCCACCCCGTCCTCGTTCTCGTCCGCCTCGCCCCCCGTCGAAATCCACTCGCCTCGCCCCGCCTCGACTCTCCCGACGCCCTCTCGGCGCGTCTCGCATCGAACGCCCACCCGATCCGTCGTCATGATCGTCGTCATAATCCCCTCCCTCCTCTCGCCCCCGTCGTCCGTCCCCACGACCGGCGGAAGACCCAGCCGCTCGGCGCAGTCCGCTCGCCCAACCACCGGCGGCGGCGTCTTCTCTCCCCGCTCTCGCCACGACCCCGGCGACGCGCGCGCTCGATGACCCGAACCCAGACGCCCGAGACGTCGCCGTCGATGTCGCCGATCTCGCGAGCGCGCACAGCCGCATCTTCGATCGTTCGAGACGGGTGTCGCGCGCGCACGACTGAGCGAAACGCGTGTCGACGTGTCTCGAACCGCGTCTTTTTGGCGCTCTTCTTAATATTTTATCGGTAAAAATAAGCTTGGTGGTTTTCGCGTCGATGCGTAAAAAGTGGTTTCAAAAATGTCGATCGGTGTTTTTCATCGATCGATTCAGGTGAACGTCACAACGCGCCCGTCCACGACATCCTTGACGACGACGTCCGCGATGACGACGCGAGCGACGCTCGGTCAAAACGCGGGGACGCGTCGAGAAACCCACGCGCGATGGCGCTCTTCGCTCAGACGCGGTGCCTCGCGCGCGAGGGCGAGGCCAGAGGTGGATAATCACAGCCACCACGCGCCTCAGCGCGATGTGCGCGAGGTCGTCGAGGGAGCGCCGATGAGGATCAGTCGTCGCGAGACGATGCGCGCGACGGTCGGTGGGATCGCGTTGGTTGCCTCGGAGGCGGTTTCGGGATTGGTTGGCGCGCCTTCAAGCGAGGCGATGGGGGGCGAGTGGGCGCCGAGAAATGTGTACCTCCCGACGACGGATGCCGGGGAGACGGGCACAAACGGGTTTTCAATCGTCCCGCCGTCGCCTCCGGAGCCGGTGAAGTTTCCGAGACCCCGATTGCGGATCGAATTCGCGGTCTGTCTGCTGAGGTCGGCGTACGAGGCAATAGATGACTGCGACGTGATGGCGATGGATAAGTTTCAGGCGACGCAGTGGAGGTTCAGAGCGAGCGAGTGGGAGCCGTACAAGTATCTGTACGAGCCGTTAAAGATTGATCAGGGCGCCATTGGAGATCCGCTGTACTTTGATTTCGCCTCGTTTGTCCAAATGGCGACGGCTGCAAGAGAAATTCCAAAGTCGAGCGCAGTTTTTGAGGAACGCACTGGAGCGGAGGGCGTCGCATCCGTCGTGCGACGGGACGAATCCCTGAGGAACAATTCGTCGTTGCCAGAAGCTGTCGCGATGCGATGTGGAAACAGAATCTACGATCGTCTTCTGGAGGGATTCGACAGAGGAGAGGACTTTGAGATTGCATACTTTGATGGCGTGCCGAAGCCGATGACAACCGGTAGAGGAAACGAAAAACTCGCCGACTGCGTCGAAGGGATGAGAGCCCTGGCTGAGGTCTTCGTCAACAGCGGATACGCGTTGAAAGTCAGTGTCGATAACGATCTTCGTCCGGATCCCGACGGGGCGATTGATGGGGAACGCAAGGTTCGCGTTCGAGTGAACGGTCCGGCGACTTTATGGGGATCGAGAGAACTCAAGAGCAGAGGTTACTCCCCAACGAATGAGTATTTAGGATATACTTTGACTGCATTCTTAGCTCGATCGGGAGTGTCGAGCTCATACACCGAACGCGTCAGCGAAACGGAGATTGACATGACGTGGCGTCTGAGCGCGTAAACTGAAAAACGATCAGTCATTCCTGTGTACATTAGGTCATATTACATGCGATAGTTTTACTTGTTTTCATTCTAGTGGGTTATAAATGTAATGTTATGAATCAATAATGAATGTTTGTCGTTCAGTTGAGACGTTTTCAACGTAATCAGGTGTTCGCTTCGGTGTCGCTACTCCCCGTGGAGCTGCTGCTCGTCGAACTCGTCTTCTCCCCGGCGCTTATCTCACTTCGCCTAGGTTGGGCCTCGGCGACCTCGGCGAGGTCTGGGCGCGTCAAACGAAGCTTTTCCAACCACTTTGCAGACATTTTCGGACGAGCGCGTCGAGTGATACGCCAGACGGCATCGAAACGAGCCGTGGTCGAAAAGTTTTGCGTCACCGCCATGGTGTGGTCCAGATTCAACACGGCGTGCCACCATCCATCCGGAACAAACATGATCTCTCCTGGATACTGCACCACGTCAATGGGCTCCGGGAACCCTTGTTTACGCCATTCCTCCGTCGTCGTGCGTGGGTACATCTTGTTAAACCACGTGATGGACTCGCCGTCCAGTCCCAGACCTCTCGGTTTTATTGTCGGTTTATCAACCGACCGCGGCGGGTACAACGCCCAGCGCTTCCTACCGGATATCAACGCGTTCCACGCGCTCGTCGCCAAGGGATCGACGTGGACAGAACTACCACTTCTGGGAGGCCCAAACACGATCCATCTGTACGGTGGCCGTCTCTTCTCCCCGACGTGTTTGAAAAGGTCCTCTGCGAACCACTCTGGAATGGTGAAGTCTTCCAAGAGCGACTTTGTCTCAGCCTTGTCAAAGACGCTCCCGTCAAAGGCATACATCGGTGAATCGTCCTTCATGTGCACGGGATCGTTCAAGTACGATTGGATGTGTTTCATTTTCAATCTTACCGGGTATCCATCGTCGTCCGAGCCCACTTTGAACTTGATGTCTCGGAACCGTTTCGTCAACGAGTCGACGCTCCAGTGACGCCCGCTATCTTTGCGGTAACAAGGCCAATCCTCCATCGCGTCCGTGATCACGCACGGCGTCCGGGTCTTTTCGAACTTCTCGACAAATTCTTCCCGTGTCATGTCTTTCACGCTCACGCGCTCAATTTTATCGAGGTATCGAAGCTTTCTGATGTCCATCGCTTCGTCGCCGTACGCGTATCCGTGCTTGGTCCACCCTCCTTGACTCACGCTTAATTCGGACCTAGTGCGTCGTTTCGCCGCGTGAATCTTCTTGTTCACGTGCTCCTCCACCGTGGTTGAGCTTCTGTACTTTCCAGGCGTGGATGGAGTTCCACCGAGGTCGCCGTCGACGCGCGACCGGTCGAGTTCGCCCGCCGCCACGAGCGCGCTTTTGCCAGAGTCGGAAGAATTCGACACAGTCTTGCCGTTTCCTACCGACGCGTTCGGCATCGTCCGGGGCGAATCCACGTCCATTGGATCTGACATGGTGCTCCGATACCTCTCCGACGCGGGCGACGGGCGACGTCGCCGTCGAATCGAGCGAGGCGTCGATCAATGAGAAATGCCATTCGAGTCCACGGATCGTCAACGAAACACTCAATTTTCGTTTCGCTTCCTGACGACGTGTAGCACATCGTCCACCCGAAAATCGCGCGTTAACGATGGAAAAGAACGTTTTTCTCGCACTCGTTCACCGACACCCGCGGGCGTTGTCGGGATAAGCGTGGACCGGGGTCAACGTCACTCCTCGCGCGATCATACCTCGATTCTACGCTTCAACCCGACCGTCGAATTCACGCACTATTGCATTCGAAAGGTAAAAACCATCGATCAATTGAAGCCAGAAAACATCGCATCACTCATACACGCGAACCTCATACTCACCGATCAACCTTCGTTGAACTACGGTTGAACCTCGATACAAGCATCGATGAAATCCAAGCCTAAGTTCACCCCACAAAACTCCTCGAACCTCATTTTTATCGATCAACCTCGAACCATCGTTGAGCGCTCGCGCGCGGGCCCAAAGCTGGACCGAGGTCGCACCGACAGACTCGGTCCCTTCGTCGTCGACGACGAACGACGACGACGGGGGCGATCAAGAGCCTCGGTGACGCCCCGCGAAGGCGGAGGAACGTTATCGTCGACCGTTCGAGGGCGAAAGCGACGCCGCGGGTGGGCGGACGATCGCGGGCGTCGGTCAGACTGCGAGTCTTATCCCACAGTCTCCGGGCTGGAATTCGAGTTTAATTCCAAGTTTACGCGGCGGGTATTCAGTCGTCGCACGGGACATCGGGCCCGTGGGAACCGTCACTCACGGGGGACTTGGTACGAGGAATTCTGCGGAGATGGATTTCTACGAGACCCGGGGTCGGGGTAACGCCGATGAGGCGTCGAGCTCGGATTCCGAAGACGAAGGAACCGGCGGGAAGACGAGAGGCTTTGGGAAAAAGTTTATGATTGAAATCAAGCCGCTGGACGCCGTGCCGGCGAGACCGGCGTCTATGGGTTTGGAGAACTTTTCATTTGCGCCACCGCCGCGGGCGCGGGGCGGTGCGGTTGGGGTGAAGGAGGAAATCACCCCGGGGGATAGCGAGTTGTTTACGTCGGCGTTCAACCAAGCGGGGAGGGCAGAGGACATAGGTAGCGAATTGGAGGCCTTAGCGTTTGAGACGACGAAGCCGGCGGTGATAAAACCGAATCGTGAGTCGGTCAAGGAGGTCTCGGAAAAGTCGCACGAAGCGGCTGCCGCGGTACCTTCGGGGAGAAAGCCTCTGGCTCGCGGAGGGAAGGCCAAGGCCAAGTCAATCGACCCGTACGACATGTTAGACTCGATCGTCGGCGGTAACGTAGGAAATCTAGGTGGGGCGACGGCGGCAGTGAAACGTATTTCAGCTGCAACGCAAGAGACTCAGGGTCCATCGGCGTCCGATGGCGGAAAGTCTCCAGATAGCACTGGTCCTCCGTCCGGACCGATCAGTCCTAGAGGCCAGGGGCGAGGTCGATCGTCATTCGGCGCGGAAACGGCATTTTACGAGGAATTGGCGCAAATATCTCTCCCAGATTCGGATACCATCAATCCACAAAGGGAGTTCAGACGGGGATTGGGTCTGTTTGACGCCAATAAACTCAGTGAGGCACTCTTCGCGTTTGTCGCGGCTGCGGTCAACGCCGTGCACTCGCAAGATCCAGTGGCGTTCCAGTGCGCGTCGTACGCGACGACGTGCAAGATTCTCAGAGATACGTCAACGTTTCTCGTCGGTAATGTACGCGAGTGCGCTCGGCTGACGAGACATTTGGTGGCGTTGCCGCACATTGAAGAGAGGCACAGGAGAGCGTCGCTTCGGTTTGCGAGTGCCAAGAATTTTAAAGCCGGTAACGCCGGGACGGCTTCTCGAATGATCAAAGATCTCATGAATATATCGCCCGCGGAGACCCTGCCGAACCTGGAAGCCATGCTTCGACAGTGCCAGAGCGCGGGAGACGTGGACTTTGACATTCCAGAAAACGAGGACCCGGCGAAAATGTGTGCAGCCACTTTGGAATCGATTCCAAAGTCTCAAAATGGGATCCATTGCACTTCGTGCGGTGCGTTACACTCGACGAAAGCCGCCTTTGAGACTGGGCAGTGCGTCATCTGTCGGTCTACGCTTTCTGGTTCGACGCACAGCGTAGACCACACGTGGTTTTGAGCTCGCCGCTCTTCTTCCGTCGTTACCTATTAGTCATCTAATGTAGTATTACCTAAAGCACGCGCAGCCAAAAGCTAGAAAAATGGACTATAGACGCGCGTCTCTCTACAAACAACAATGTGTATTCGAATCACGAAAACTGAGTTCGCACGACTTCGTATGAGACGAGCACGATGGCTCCTGTCGGGGCCGCCCTCGCCGCCCTCGGCCCCCATCCTGCGAACAACGCGCTCGCACCACCATTTCTCGCCACCGCCATGAGCTCACCGACGACACCTCGTTTAGAGATACCAGGTGCGGACTCGGTCGACGAGGCAAAGTTCGTAGGATGTATATCGCGAATCTGCACTCGTGTCTTGACGACGTCGAGCGGCGTTGTTATCGTGGCCACCACCGCCCCAGCAATCACCCCGCTCGCAAAATTAATCCCCGCGAGTTCCTGCACCGTTCGTGTCTCACGATGTCCCGCGACGTCGCCTCCAAGGTACGTCCGGCACTTCTCCACGGCGTACCAGTACATTGCGCTGTAAGGCACGTCTCGCGCGAGCGTTGGTCCCACCCCGGTCCACGCGCTCCTCACTGCGCTCAAATACCCACTTGGTCCGTTCCCGGCCACGATAGCGCTCTGTTTCAACGCCCCGACGAACGCCCGTCCACCACTCTCGCCGTAAATCCCCCCAGTCCCTCTTCCAGTCGCCAACACTCTCGTCCTCGCCAACTCGAGCGGCGCCACGCACAGCGTCGCCGCCGTCCGACTCCCCGCTCCCGCCACCGCCGCCGCGCTTCCTTCGCTCATCGACCGCTCTGAAATCAACCACTCCAACGCGTAATCGTAACACGGGAGGTATATCCCAACAGTCGGGAACGCCGCGGCGAGCGCGCCCGACGTACCTCTCCAAAAGCCTCTCGCACCCTCTCTGCGAAAGATTGTTTTCGCGACGTCGAGCGTTCGCGTCGGTCTCGCACACTCGGGCGCGCACATGCGTTGAGCGTTACCCGTCGTTGGACACCTCGGTGGGCAATCCACAGGGGCGTGCACTCCCGGATTGGTCGTTCCAGCGGCGTACGCGTGATTCGCTTGCGTTTGCGTCTTGATGACGTCGAGAGGATTAACGACGACAGCGGCGACGGCAGCGGCGACAGAGGCACCAACGAGACGCGCTCGAAGCGAGGACACTGCGTCGGGATCTCCGCTCGATGACGGCGACATGACGGACGCGGTCGCTGTGCGTGCGCGCGTCGTCGTGTGTGGGTGCATTGTGGATTTTTTGTTACTTTTTGTACACTGGGAACGTCCTTGTGTTTTACATCACCTCGTCCCACTCTCGGGACATCTACGCCGAGCTCACCGAATGTTCAAAAGAGAGAGCGGTGAGAGCGGGGCGACGTCGGCGGGACGCGCGAAACGTCGATGGAACCGTTGGGATGGAGACTTGGACGTTGGCGGTGTCGATTTGGCACCCGTCGCGTTCTCCTTGTCCGCGGCGAATGGATTGAAGGCTACCGGTTTGTTTTTCACCGGCTCGGATCGTTTGGAGGACGTCTTTTCGTCAGCCGTTTCGTTGACGAGTTGATCTGGGCTCAGGGCCAAGGCGCCGGGAGCGACGGAATCCGATGGATCGGGCGAGGCGGCGAGCAAACGCGGCGGTGCCTCGTCCGCGCTCGCGCTTCGCAAGCGATCTATCTCCATGGACATCTTCATCGCGTCCTGCTTGGCTATTCTGCTCTCCATCTTGGCGTCGGCAAGTTCGACGTTGAGTCGCGCGACGCGGGCCTCGGCATCGGCGAGCGCCTCTTCTCTTCTTGCCAAGTCGGCTTCGACGACGTCTCTATCCGCGAGCGCCGCCGTCTGACGCTCGAGATCGTTTCGAAGGTTCGAGTTCTCCGACTCGAGCTCTTGAGATCTCCATCTGAGCTGTTGTTCTCGCGACGTCGTCGCTCGAATGTCCTCTCGAGCAGACGCTAGCGCGTCGTTAGCTGATGCGAGTAGGCTTTCCAAGCCTTCAATTCTATTGGTGAGTTCGCTGGCACGAAGCTCAGAGTTGACGCTTTGCTCGAGCGCCGCAGCCAAGGAGGCGGCGTCGTCCGAGCGAGTGGTTTCGGTCAACGCGAGACGCTCGCGAGCCGCGGCGACTTCGTTCTCCGCGCGAGATGTCGCAGCCTCGGCGGTCTCTCTCAGTCGACGCTCGGCAAACCACTCTCTGTTTGCCCGAGACACCATGTCTTCAGCCTCTCTCAACTGCACCTCCGAGACGCTGATTCGCATCAACGACTGCTCGTTGTCCTCAATCAGTTGAGCAATCTGAGCCTTGGCGGCGTCGCGAGCGCGTCGCATGGTGTCAATCTTCCTCTGCAAGCCTCTGATCTTTGCAGCGTCTCCCTTGCGTTGCGTCTTCATCTTCTTCGTCGCCTCGTCCGCCCTCGCGTGAAGCTCACAGAGCTGTTCCTCGAGCTTTGAAAGCAAAATCGCAATGGTGGCATCCTTTGTCGTGGATTCTGTGAGCATTGCCGCGTGTTGCTCGTTCGTCTTTGCCACTCGGTCTCTCTCCGCGGAGACTGACTCGGCGAGCGCCTCCGTCCGCGACAGGCTTTGCTCGAGCTCAGCGCAGCGCTTTTCGAGGGTGTTCACCTTGTACGCCGCACCGCGCTGAAGTTCGTTGAATTCGGCGCGGGCTCGAGCGAGAACGCGCTCGAGCTCTGCAACTTTTTCGTTCTTTGCCTCGAGCTCGCGGTCGAGGCTCGCTCGCTGGGCCGTCATAGCTTCGATGCGCGTCTTGAACGTCTTTGCGCCTTCCAGACGAGCGTGCTCGACTTCGGACGTCAAACGTTCGCGCATGCGCTCCAACTCTTCTGTCGTCTCCGCCACCTTCGCTTCCATCTGCTTGGTTCGAGCCCGAGCGTCCAACACCTCGGTTTTGGCTCTGTCCAACAGCTCGCAGCTGTGCGCGGCTTCGCCCTCTCGCATTGTCGCGCTTCTCGCCTCGACGTTTTCCGCTTGTCGTTCCGCAAACTCAGCACGAGATTTAAGATTCTCCGCCGCGCGCACAGCCTGAAGCACCCGCGCCTCTTGTCTCGCCATCTTCTCCGCCGCCTCGCCGAGCGACCGACGAAGCTCGACGGCGTCGGCGCGCGAAATCTCCAAAGAGCTCAACGCGCGCTCGAGCTCGCTCTCGCCCTCCTTGACCCGTTCCCGAGCCTCCCGAGCGTCTCTTCGCGCCCTCTCAAACCGTTCGTTCGCCTCTTTCACCTCCTCCTCCGCGCGCTTCGCCCTCGCCTCGGCTTTCGCCCTCGCCCCGTCGGCTTCGGCGCGTCTCGCCAACTCTGCCCTCTGCGCCTCAATCGTCGCTCGAAGCGCCTTGACGCACTCCGCGCTCTCCGCTCGCAAGACCTCGACATCTCGCTCCGCCTTTTCCGCCCGCGCCTCGGCTTGATCTCTCAGACCCGCCAGTCTCTTCGCCGTTCTCGCGCCTTCTCTTCGCTCTCGCGCGGCCGCGACGCGCCAATCGTCCCCCGTCGTCGTCTCTCCGTCGTCGTCCTCGCCGTCCCCGCTCGTCGTCCTCACCGCAGACTTTTTCGCCCCGAACGCGCGAACCAACCCATACGTCTTCGTTCCCGCCGTCCGTCTTCCTTCCGTCCGTCTTCCGTCCCTCATCGCGTCGTCGTCGTCAACCGCCGCTCTTCTTCCCCCCGTCGCGGCGTCGCGTCCTCTCTCGCGCGTCACCAGCGCCGCCGTCGCTTCACACCGCGCCATCGCGCCGTCGGAGAGGTACCCGTCGGCGTCGTCCGCGTCGACCGTCATCGCGCGTCGAGACCGAACCGAACCGAACCGAACCGAATCGACCGCGCGTCGGGATGTGTGCGGGGGTTCCAACCGTCGCGATCGACCTTTTCGGCGTTTGACATTTACGTATCTCGTTAGGAGTTTTACATCCTAC
>Ga0255768_10004221_pt1 | contig 14093 bp, 25 predicted proteins | sample 071ome_33_FD_179983 | JGI IMG/M metagenome (GOLD analysis project Ga0255768, IMG submission 179983) | Coastal salt marsh microbial communities from the Groves Creek Marsh, Skidaway Island, Georgia - 071412AT metaG (version 2) | ecosystem: Environmental > Aquatic > Marine > Intertidal zone >...
CAAAATTTTATATGGTGGACAAGGTGGTTTATTTTAAACCTACTGCGTTTAATGATTAGACAAAGTAAATACCTACTGCGTTTAATGATGAAGTATCCAAATAGAATGTATTTAGAATCTGTTGGACTTGGTATTCTTTTTACTTTATCAAGTTTCTTTTTCGCTTATATGTTCACCTGGATTATCATAGCAATTAGATTCTAACCCTACTGCGTTTAAGAACCTACTGCGTTTAAGAATGTACCTACTATGTTTAAGAATTATCTGATAACATAAACACCTTTATTAGCATTAGCTAAAAAGTATTGGACACAGTATCGAAGAGCATCCATCTGGTGATTCCATTTATCTACTGGTCTTGTGTTTCTTTCGTGCCAGACATAATTGTTAAGCTCTTTTACAAGCTCTGTGCTATCTGGATCTATAATTAAATCAAAGTCCTGGATAAGAGCTATCCCTGTTAGTATAGACCCACTGCGTTTAATGGTTGGTTTTATATTACAATATTCTTGCAGCTCTGATATAAGTCTTGGCTCTGCACTATCACATATAATCATATCTTCTCCTGCATATCTTCTATTGTTTTCTCCTATCTCTTGTGTTGACATACCAGGTTTAGCATACATTGTTTTAATCCATATCTTCTTACTTTCCTTATGAATACCTGCTTTAATTAAAACTGTAGGGTCAACAGAAAAACCAAAGTCTTGACCATATATGTATTCAACTCCTTCATTAAACATCCCTACTGTCCAATTAGAAAAGATTACTCCTTCTGCTTTATCCATCCATCCACCAAGTATCTGATGATTATATCTATCTGGTCTTCTTCTTCTAATATCTTCAAGCTGTAGTAAAAATGATTCTGATAAATTATCTATGTTATCTTTAAAGGTAGTATGAATATAAGTTACATTATCTTTCCAATCATTAGTTCCAGGATTCACTCCTTTCCCTGCAAAGAATCTTTGATATATCCAATGCTCTTTTGTAGTTGGATTTAGTATCATCATAACTCTATTAGGTTTAGACTTACTTCTAACTGACTGATCTATCTTATCAAAGTCTTCTTCTTTTGTCAGCTCTTCTGCTTCATCAAGTACCCAAGTAGTAATCCCACTAATAGACTTTAGAGCTGCTGTTTGATTACCTGCTGAAGTTCTAATACCTTTAAACATTATAGAACTACCAGTGCTTATGTTTAAGATTTCATCTTTAGTTATTCTAAAATGATCTAAAATATTATACAGTTCTAACTTTTCTAAAAACTCTGGAATAATCGAATTGGCAGCAGATATCATTGTATAACGAGTAAAAAGTATCTTATGTCCCTGTTCAAAAGTTAGAAACGCTAAAAATGTGGTTATAGCGAATGATTTACCACTTCCTCTACCTCCTGTTATTACAAAGTACCTGGTATCATTACCAAGAGCATTGTATTTACTATTTAATTTAGGTTTATTCATATACTATATCCCACAATAACCGCTGTCACATTCTGTAAAGTCAGACTCAAACAATTGATATTGTAATTGTGTCTTTTTTATCTCTGCGTATGTTACACCATTTTTAAATGTAATTTTTTTATCCTTGTCATACTCTTGATTAGAAAACCAATCGAATTTATTAGGATGTTTATCAGACATAAACTTTAACAATATTTCGTTTCTATGAAAACAACCTACACAATTATTCATATAAGCAAATCTAACATCTTTATTTTTCCAAAAAGATTCTATTTGGTCTTTATATATATTATCTTCTATTAAAGGAAATTCTGGTTTTTGCCATTCTATGTTTGCCCATTTATTTTGTGTTTTTCTTTTTCCTATAACATCTTTCATTTCCAAATTTCCATTATCATTAACCTTCTTTAACATAGTTTTAGCTCTCCTTGTTTCATTAGCTCTATACCCTATTCTAACTCTAACAACTTCTCTTACATTAGTTTTCCACCATTCATATATAGGTTTTAATTTTAATTCAGTTGTGCAAAACCTTTGTGTGACATTTGGAAGATATCTGTTGTCACCTTTAATTATTATGTCATCAAAATAATCTCCACAGACCCAGTTGATTTCTTGTCCTATATATTGTTCTAAATCAAACATAGTGTGTATGATAATATCATCTTCAAGTGTACCTATAAATTCTCTGTTTAGTTTGTCTGAAACCTTTTGCCTTAATTTTTTATCAGGAAACAAACAAGACTTATCTCTTGTTGTAACTAAAGCAAATACATTATAAGTGGCTGGATAATGAACAGCTATATAGGAAGAAGTTTTACCACCAGATAAACTATTCAGAGTCTTCATCTGTATCTAATTCTATTGTATTGTCTTCTTCTTGGCTGCCTGTAAATAGATTCTTTATATTGATATTAACCTTTTGTTGTTTCTCTTCTGGTTTATCAAGTGGCTTACCATATTTATATTCAAAGAGTAATTTTAAATGAGGAAAAGAACTCTTAGCTTGTTCTGCTAATGATTCCCAAGCTTCTTCTTCTGATCCGAATACTTTAGCCATTGCGTTAAGAGCGTAGATTCCGACTCGTTTTCGCTTGGCATCGTTAAGAGCAGCAGAAGATGTGGGTCGTACAACAGGTACGTTTCTAACGCCTTGCTTTCGCCCATTGTTTCTTCTTCCGTCAGTCTCTTTGACATATTTATACTGTTTTGGTTTTCTTCCCATTTTTTTCGTATAAGAACTTATATATACTCCAAATAGCATCTGACCATTCTTTATCACTATATACTTTAGTTCCTTTCTTTTTTACTCCTTTATAATCTACTACTAAATTAAACTTTACGCATCTTCCTGTACATCCTGGAAGTGGTTCAGGATATATTTTATATCCTCTTTCTAAACACCATCTTGCTGCAGACTGATCATACAATCCACCATAAGGAGGTAAACCCCACTTCTTTTTATATTCTTCAATTTGTGATGGTGTCCTGCGTTTCATATTTTAAGTCATACTTTTCTTGTAGTTCTTGATGTTCTTCAAGAAGTTGTTCATATTTAATTTTATAATAGTTCTCTCTATTATATTTTCTTAAGTCATCTTCTGTTTCTAAGAATAATCTGTTTCTAATCTTAGAATATGAACTTAGTATGCTGTCTTTATGAAGTGCTATAACATCAAATACATATAATCCGTGTATTACTGATGCGTGATCTCTACCTACAGATTCTCCTATACTTGATAATGTTTCGTGTGCAAACTCTTTAGCTAATTTAAAATAAATAGCTCTTGCATAAACATATTCTCTTTTTCTTGTATTCTTTGCTATATCTAACTTTAATTCTTTTTGGACATACCTTTTAATGTCCAGTAAACTAATACTCAATGGATTGATTTCTTGATTCATAATTTTCTATTTCTAATTTAATTTCTTTATATGTTTTTTCTTCTGCGTATAAAAGAGCTTTTTTTATTCCTGCACAAAACTCATACATTTCTTTGCCTTCAAATTCATACATATCTTGTATAAGTTCTTCGTATGTAACACCCATTAATAAATCATTCAATGTTAAAAAATAACTCTTCTCAATCTTTTTTTTATATATATCCTTTTCTGACGTATTCATTTACATTTTCAGTCTTATCATAGAAATACTTTCTATAATTATTACAAGCAACTTCTACCTTCTTTTTTCCTTTCTCCAAAGACTCCTCACTACATTCATATATACCAATCTCACCAGTGCTTTTATCTATAACTAAAAATACAAAGTTTTGTACATTAAATAGTTGCATATAAATATATGCTTGAACGTCATAATGCCATTTATATCTTGCAGAATAAACCCAAGAAGACAAATCACTTGTTGTCTTTACATCAACAATCATATCTGTTCTTAAGTAATCTGCTTTACCTCTAAAGGGTAAATCATTTATTTCTCCTATTCCTGCTACTTCTTCAAGTCCTCCTCTAAGCAGTTGACTTGCTTCATAGTTAGCTTCTATCTTAGATACCAAATAACTCATTGATCTAAGCTCTTTATTTAGCATAACTTCTACACCAGGATTGTCTAACTTAGCTTCCTTAAACATATTTGTATTACGAGAACTTGCATCTACAAAAATATATTTATCAGGTATTTTACCATATTCTAATAGTAACATATGAAATAATCTTCCTTCTCTAAGAGCTGGAACATCACCACTATCTTTTGCAAGATATGCTTTATATTTAACAGGAGATTCGTATAAACTCTTTATACTACTTGAAGATAGAGCTGCTTCACCAAGATAACCATAATAAAAATTATCGTCATCCATTCTGTCTAACAACTCTTTCTTTTCCCATTCTTTACCGTCTAATAGTCTAATCATAAAGCTAATATAATAAACATTTAATTAACAAGCAATTATTTATTATAATATTTACTTCTACATACAGCATATCTCTGGTCTGTATCTTTATATTCTGATACCATTGTAGGATCAGCCATACATCTTTGTAGAAATTCTTTTTCTGTTTCTGTTGGTGTGGGTTTAGGTATTGGCATTTTTTATGTTTTTATTATACAGCTCTACTAAATTATTTATTTCTTCTCTATTCAAATATCCAGTTTGATGAATCACTACGTGAACTAATCTTGGAATATGTATTAAATTATCTATATCATCGTTTTGATGATTCCAATCTATATGATGAACATCATAATCTTTAGTTAATTTTATATTATGATGTAATTCATACTTTTTCCTATAATTCATTTCTTTGATTCTTTATATATTTCATTCAACTTATCCCATTTAGAATTAAAATTCTCAAATACATATTCACCATCTTTGTTTTTTGTAAAGTAATGTCCTCTTTTTTCATATTCAGAATTTACAATTTCAGAATATTCATCAGTCATTTTTTTTAGTCTATTTTTTCTTACAACTCTTACCTTCATATTATTTACTATTTTCTAATTTATCTTCAAGTGCAGCTAAAGCTCTCCAAGCTACTTTTCCCAGATGAAGTAATCCATCATCGTCTATTTTATCAGCATCAATTAGATGTCTTGTCAATGCGTCTAAATGATCTGTACTCTTACTTTTATCCCAGTGAAGTGGTTTATCAGGATGATGTTGATTGTTTCCTGCTAAACTAACTTTACTTACATACTTAAGTGCATTTGGGAAGTATTTAATCACACCAGTATAAACTGGCATATTCTTTCTCTCTGTGTGTTTATTTTTACTCATAATATTTCTGCATCATAAACAGGTAGCATAGCTATCTCTTTGGATATTTTATTTCTTTTACCAAAATCTGTAGTCTCTGGTAAATCTTTAAAAAACCATTCAGGGTTAGTAAAAAACAGATTCCACTTATATATTCCTTTTGGTGTTGAGTTTATATATATAGGAGCATCCCAATTATCTATCGCTTTATCAAGCAAAGCTTTAAATTTAGACTTCTCTATTACAAGCTCGTCATAATGAGTCTTTCTGCATTTAAGCTCTATTCTATGCTGTTTAACAGGACTATAACAATCCCATCTACTAATAGGATTTGTACTCATTACAAGATCAGGATATACATTTAATTTTAAGTAATCAAATAATTCTTGCTCAATCATCGTATTTGTCAAATAAAGATTTTAGCTTGTTAAGTTTACCAGCAAAACAACTTCCACAATTAGTCATCTTATCATTATAATTAAATACTCTGTTATATATAGTAAGAAGTTCTCTTTGTTGCTCTCCAGTAATTCTATTTCTTGGCTCTGAATAAAAATCAGAAAGATAATTATATTCAGGTTCTGTTAAGCAATTAGGTTTATTATAAGGAAACATCTTGTTTAATGTTTCTTTTCTTTTATCACATCCACAGTCTTTTCCAAGTGCATCAAATACACCATCGACTGCTGCTTTAATTCCTGTAGCTTTAGTTATTTTCTCTACAGTATCACCAACGCCTTCAGATTGCTTTTCATATTTAGCAACCCATTCTTTATATCGTTTGGTTCTTTTGTCATTAGGTTTAGGAGGTATTTTATTCATCTTTATCTAATTTAATTAAATGAAAATCTCCATTGATATAATCCTGGAAATCTTCTGCAAATTTTGTATTTAATATCTGCTTATAATTCTTACAACTATTAAAAATAGATGTAACACTAATATTAGTATCAGCAGATAATTTTCTCATACTAATATCTGTTTCATAATATATTTTAAATAATTTCTGGTCATACCATCTATCCCAATTTTCAACTTCATTTTGTATTAAGTTAACAAGTATCTCTTCAGCTTTTTGTTTTTCTATTTCTGCTTTTAATTGTCCTTCACTTGTAGGCTCAATAATTTCATAAACAACTTCTATATCATCTATATCTACTGTATGAAATCTACTTCTCTCTTTTAGATAATCATTATATAGATTCTTTATGGTTATATATACATAAAATTTGTTTATGTCAGTTTCACTATACATAATCTTTTTAGGCTCTTTTACATATTTATTTAAACGAAGATACATTTCCTGAACAATATCTTCTACCATATGTTTTGGAACTCCCATAGATAATCCCATAGAAATCCAAAGCTTATGATATTTTGATAACAGTTCCATCATTTGATAAAGAAAAAATGTATAAATATAAATCCAACACAAACTCTAAGTAAGTCTGCAGTAGTGTCGTATTCAGGTATATCAATATCCTCAACATAATCTATGCCAAGTAAAAAGCCTTTTATAAATTCTAATTGTACGTTCATAGTTTAATATTCAAATTCTACTCTTATCTTATCATTTTCTCCATAAAATTTACTCATTTTATTTATCTCTACTATATTCTGATCTTGTTCATATAGTAAACCTTCAAGTGAATCAAAGAAAGCTTTATTCAGATTATCTTGTAAATCTGGTTTAGTAACTTTAAATGTTTTGACTCTTCTTCTTTTTGAGAAACTTTTAGGATAAGCATAGATATATTCTATATAATTAACTTTAATTTCTGATCCTGCTGTAATTATATTAAAGTCTTTAGGCAATTGCTCACTAACCAACCTTCTTAAATAGGTTTGATAATCCTTTACCTTTTTAGGTTTATACTTTATACCACCTCTACCAATTTTAAATGATTGATGAGCAAGTGGTCTTATGTTTAATTCTAAAGTCAATTTCACGAATGTATAAAATCATTAACACCATCAGGCATTTTACATATTTGAGGTAGTCCTGATTTAACCTCGAAAGAGAATGTCTCAAAAGAATATCCTCTACTTCTTTTACAATCTACAACAACTATATTAGGATTATCTTCTGTAGGTGTTACAGTTATTTGTGTTTCTGTTTTTTTTTCAAGAAACGAACCTAAATGTCCAGTTGCTTTAGAATTATAGAAATTAGAATGTATAACAGTTATAATATGTATATTATAATCTTGTGTCCACTTCATTAAATAATGTATAACCTTATTTGATTTCTCTAAATCATTTATATCGTTTAGTAAGTCTGCTACTCCATCAATAATTACAAGACCTACATTGTCTGTTTCTCTTAAATGCCAATCTATAAAATCTAATCTTTCTTCAGGTGCAAATTGTCTAAGTGCATATGTATAATAATCACTCGCATCTTTAGACATTCTATGTACTCTTTTAAACGTTTTTTGTGCGTGGTAACGACTTTGTTCTGTATCGTAATGTAGTATCTTCTTATCTCCCTTAAAACCCTTTAAATCGCCTACAAATGTATCATATGAACCTAAATAAGCAGAAGCAAGTAGAGATACTAAAAATGTCTTTTTACTTTTTGGTCCTGCTGATATAAAGCTAAAATTACCATATGTGCCGATAGGAATATATTCTCCTCCTGGTATCTTTCCTTTTGATAGAGCAATAGGAGGTTCTGGTATTTCTTCTTTAGCATCGACATAACTTTGTTTTAAGATATTCTCAAATCTTAAGTGTTGTTTTAATTTCTCTTGTGTCATTAGTGAACCCATTATATATCAAAAAAGGGAGCCGAAGCTCCCTGTTAACTTTAGAAAGGTAAGTCTGCAGTGTCATCTGCAGCAACTTCTTGAGCTTGTCTTTCAGCTACCTTAACCTCTCCATTAGTCCAAACGACTCTACCATTTCCTACATACTCTCTTGGCTTTTTAGCCATTCTCTCTTCTTTAGTTTGCTCTTTCCATATTGCTATGTTCTGACCATACTGATTAGTTTCATCGTTAATGCTAATGGTAAAATTCTTATAAGTACCTTTAGCATCTTTTAATCCAATAGTTCCTATTGTTGCCATATATATATATTTAATTTGTTTCTAATAACGCTTTTTCAGTCTGTTTAGTGACTCGATATTTTTTCATAATATCTTTTATATCCCCACCATCTTTTACATATTTAGCAGCTTTCACAAAAGCTTGTGAATTGCTCTCTAAAAGTGGCTTACTATTATCTACGGTATTACCGTGAGTATTTGTTGCATCAGCATCTTTAGTATCATCAATTAATAATAAATTACCGATAGCATACTTTTTAGCATAAGAAGATGCAGCTCCTGTTCTTTGAGGATCCTGCATACCTTTTGCAGTAAAATCAACAATTGCTTGTGCTACTGATTCTATTTGCATAGTTGGATCAGTACAATCAATCATCTTAGCTGTTGACTCAATATATGGTCTTCCAGCTATCTCTTTTAATTCATCGCTTATTTTAAATACGACTTTATGTTTCTTAGAAAGTGGCTTTACAGCTTCCAGAATATCTTCTGCACTTCTATAGTTATAATTACCAAAGTTATTTCTTTGGTTCTTTGGAGCCTTTAACTCCGTTTGTATTAATAAAAGTTTGTCCGTTATATTCATAATTGTTTAATTATATGTTAAAGTTAATATAAATAATTTAATAAACAACAAATATTAATAAAAAAAAGAGGATTAATTAAAACCCTCTTTTCAAAAACAAAAAACAATTAACACGAAAAAAACATTAATAGAGCCATATAGCATTAGGTTTTTGATCGTCATTATCTACGTGAATAAAAGTTTTAGCTATACCAAATCTTTGAAATCCAACCATAGATAAAGCCTCAATTATTTTCAATCTTTTACCTGTGTGAGTACAATGTATATCTGCTGCTCTACCAATAAGATGTGAACTCGCTGTACCACCACCTACTTTTCGGTTGTGTTGTGGAGTTCTATAACCAGAATTAATTTTAAACTGAATACCTGCAATATCTCTCGCTTCATCTAAACATTCAAGAAACTCTCTATCCATAAACTTCTCTCCGCTACCAGGATAATCAGGTGAGTCAAACTCTTCAAATTTAAAATATCTTAATTCCATATTGTAAAATTATAAAATATTTTTACATTTGCAAAACGTAGCCGTAAATCTACGATAAAAATTACTAAACTTCAATAGGAATATTGTTGGATCAGATAGCATTGTTATTTTCTTTTTTCAGGGGGGGGTTTTTCTTTTCTTTCTTTTTGGTTACTTTTTCTTTCTTTTCTTTTTAATTCATATTCTGTCTGTAACTTCTATGACCTTTCTTCCTTCTTTTTACTCTTTGTTTAGTCTTATGAAAGATTAATTCATTTTCATCTATAGGGATAAATTTAATCTTATTTTCTTTTACCTTGTCCACGATATTTCTTTTTATAACCAGGTTGACCTTTAGAAGCGTTTTTAGAATGTACTCCAGGTCTTTTCCTTTTTTTAGGAGGAATATATGTAACTACTTTGGCTTTTTTAGGCATTGTTTAAGTGTGAACCGTCACAGTAACCGTTTGGGTCATTAGTGTTTCCACAGCCACATTTAGGTTTATCTGTTATCATTTTGCTTTATCTTTAAATTTCTCAAATGTTCTCATACCACCCAGTCCTAACATACCAATTAATACTGTCATTAAATGTTCCATCTGTAGAGCTGGAGGAACTTGCTCTGGTCCTATAAACCAAACAAGTAAATCTCTTAATATAAAGTTATAAGCTAATGCTACACCACAAACCCATCCAATAAAAGGTCTCCAACCAGCAACGAATATCGTTCTATGTTGAGCTTCTATTTTATTAATTTCTGCTTGTAGTTCAATTAGCTTCTGTGGGTCTATTTCTTTTCCTTTAAGCAGTTCTCTAATTTCTAACCCTAAACCACTTATATCATCTTTTTTAGATAAACCCAGTATGTTTAATAATGCTCTTAACATTATAGTCCTTGCTTAAATAATAACTTCTTAATGATGTTATTCCAACTGGTTTTAAACCAATTGTTAAATGTTCTAAATTGTTGTGCTAACCACTCAAATATTCTTACCATAATTTTAATTATTTAATATAAATCTTAATTCTGTTTGAAACTCTCTTTGGTCTATCTTTAATTGTTCTATTTCATCTTCTACTGCTCTTGTATTAGGAAAACAATATTCTTGTTGATTATGAGATGTTTTTCTTGCAAGAGTTGCTACTTCTTCTATTTTAGCATTTAAATTGTAATATGAACCAGCCATTGATATAACAAGAGAAACAAGCATTACTACTTGTCCTATGTTGATTGAGAAATCTGCTTTGCCATCTCCGTTGATATCAATCTTTGCCATTTATTAGTTGATATATTTTAATGATTGTATAAATGAGCGTTGCTATAATTAGTAGTCCTTGTAGAGCTTCATTTATTTCTGCTATTGTTATTATATACACACTAACTCCTAATATTGTTGGTTCAAATCCATTCATTTTAATTTATTTTAAATGCCATATATATAAAGTTTTTTCCTGAATCATTAAAAAATGCTGTTGGGAAATTAAGGCCTGTATCTGTAGCATATATATTAGTATCTGATGTTGTTTCAGCATCAGATGTATTAGCTTTTAATCTTGCGTCAAAAGGTTGCGTATCACCTCTTACACTATCAAGTATAAACCAATCTTGATTGTCATCACGTTTTCTTAACATTACAAAATCTGGTCTAAATCCTAATGTAACAGTTTGTGATGTTCCGTTTCCTGCATAACTTCCAATCTTGCTATATCCAGCTACTGAATGGAAACAATAAGCTATCCAATTATAACTTGTGTTTGTCCAATTTGTATAAAAAACTGAACTATTTACTGTAAAAGCTACATCAGTACTTTCTGCTGCAGTAGTAAACTTTAAAGAGTTTCCGCTTGTTAAATCTTTATGCCAAATATACCATTCAGAAGTTGTATTTATTGGTCTTTGTATAATAAATTCTGGACTTGCTGATAATCCGTGTCCCGTGGTAGCTGTCCCACTACTACCGCCTGTCCAATTAACGATACTAAATCCTGCATTAGCATTTGCACTTACAAGTGTATCTATAGTACCTTCTGTATTTATTGTCGGTTCGTTATCATCAGCTTTCCACGCCCAAGCAACGTAATCACTTCCTGTGGCATTTACATCGCCACCATTAGTTCCATAAGCTAATTCAAATCCATCATCTTCAAAAGCACTTAAATAACCCGCTGCAATATTAGACGTTGCAGCGTTTGTTGCATTAGAAAATATTGTATTATTCCCGCCTCTAACAATATCGCTTAAATGATGCCAATTACCACCACCTGTTCTATTTTTAATCCACACTAACGAAGGAGAAAATCCTAAACCATCTATACTTCTTGTTGATGAACTATCCCCACTCCAAGCTACTGTACTAAAACTTTTTGCTACTGTTGGTGCTTCTGTGTCAGGGTCTGCAGCAAATGCCATATAGATATATGTACCTCCATTTGTATTCATTGCATAACCTGCAGTACCATCTTTTAGTTGAAAACCATTAGATAAAAAGTCAATGTTATATTGATAAGTTGAAAATTCAGCAGCACTATTATCTGCCCATAATCTTATATTTCTTGGGTTTGATGGACTCCTTTTGTTATCATACATAATCCATACACCTCCACCTCCTGAAGTAGGGTCTGAATCTGTTCTTTTAATCATTAAAAACGCAGGTTCAAATCCTGTTTCTATAATCGGTCCATTTGATGAACCATTACCTGTGTATGAGCCAATCTTTGAAAAGGAATCGACTGAACGGAAACAGTAAGCTATATGATTATCATTAGCAGCGTTAACGTGAGTAGATGTATTAACTGTAAATACTGTAGATGTAGGTTCAGTATTATTATATGCCGCAGAAGAAGCAGCCGAAGCTGCTGAGGTATTTAGCGTCATATTATTTGTTGCTGTATTAAATTTATCGTAAACAAGCCAAGCCCTTGTCCCATCATCTAAATTTTTAATAATAAATAATTCAGGTACTGAACTTAATCCGTGTCCTACGGTTGCTAAACTGCCTGTCCCTGTGTACTTCACAATACTAAATCCTGCATCTTGATTTGCCTGTACTGTACTTGTAATACTTCCATCAGTATTGCTGCTTGTAGTTCCTCCGTTTGCTTTTAAACACCAAGCTACATAATCATCTCCATCTCTATTTGCGTGATACGCATTTGTACTTGCATCTACAGTAAACCCACCTGTATCAAATGAGGAAACAAAACCATAATTACCATATTCACCTTCATAACCTGTAAAATCAGGATATATGTTTTTTGATATACCTGCACCTCTTGTTGAGTCGTGTATAATATGAGAAGCCGCTGTAGTTCTATTCTTTATCCAAACAAAATCAGGAGTAAAGTTTAATCCGTATTCATAAGTAACATTTGTAGCAGTACCATCATAATTTCTTGTATCATCATTTGCATTTCCTTCAAATCTATAAGAAGCTACAAGTGAGTTTTCATTATACAATGTAGTTACTTCTGCTGCTGATAATTCTTTGTTAAATACTCTTAATTGGTCTATTTTACCTAACCAATATTCACTATAAGTACCAAACTGCCTACCAATTCTTACACCACTACCATTTCTTGCAGTTTCTGAACTTAAATATGCCCAGTTTGTTTTTGTATCTATTAACGAACCATTTTGATAAGTTTTTAAGGTAGAACCATTAACAGTAAAAGATAAATGATTCCAATTAGAACCTAAAGTACAACTTATAGACAAATCGTTAAACCTTATAGTTCCACTATTAGTATGCCTACCAATATAAATACCTTTATTATTGTCTGCTTGTTGGCTAAAAAATTCTCTATACCCACTTGAAGCGTCATCAATAACCCAAATACTTACCGAAAATGCAGTTCCAGTAATCATATCACTTGTACCTACCTGTACATAACTACTTGTACCATTAAAACTTGCTGCTTGTCCATATCTTCCTGCTGCATATTGTATTTCTGTTCCAGTTCCATCATAGTTACCACTTAAATCTGTTTCATCATTCTCAAATCTATAAGTAGCAATACAAGAACTATCTCCAAGTACTTGTAGTGTGTCTGTTGTATCTTCTGATAATGGGTCTAATGATTCTACTGTTTCTACTGTTTCTGCATATAGTGTTGAAACTTCTGATGAAGATAGAGCTTTTTGAAATACTCTTACCTGGTCTATTTTACCATTAAAAAATTCAGATGAATTATTCCACGGCACACCACCTACTCGAAATCCTGCAGTTCCTGTGTTTAATGTTCTTGTATCAGAATATTCTTCTGAACCATTTATATATGCTTTAAACGTAGTTCCATCGTGTGTTGCTACAACGTGGTACCATTGACCTGTAGATAAAGCATAATTTATATTTGCATTAACCGCATAAAAAGTCATTATTAATTGACTACTACCTATATAAAAAGCAAATCCTTGATTTGATGCCGCAGTACCATAAGCTACAATTCCTCCATCTGCATAAGAATCGCTATACATCCAAAAAGATATTGACCTTGGAGCATTGCCACTTGGCCAAGCACCAATAGAAGTTGAATCTATTCTACTATTACTACCATTACCATAAAATGCTGCACCAAACTTACCTCCGTTAATAGAATGTGATGATGAACCATCTCCTTCGTATAATACTACTCCAAAGTGTTCTGATGGTACTAATTCTCCTGCTGCTGCAGCTCCCTGTAATAATCTCTTATTTACAGCCATATTTAATCTATATTAGGGAAATCATATTGCATTACTTTCTTTTTAGTAGTTAATGCACCTATTTCCGATTCAACTGTTTCTGATTGGTCTCTTAATGCTTGTCTTGCT
>Ga0255768_10004231_pt1 | contig 14074 bp, 1 predicted proteins | sample 071ome_33_FD_179983 | JGI IMG/M metagenome (GOLD analysis project Ga0255768, IMG submission 179983) | Coastal salt marsh microbial communities from the Groves Creek Marsh, Skidaway Island, Georgia - 071412AT metaG (version 2) | ecosystem: Environmental > Aquatic > Marine > Intertidal zone > Salt...
GGAATTTGTATAAAGTTTCTAAATATTGTGATGAATTAGTTCCAACAGGATATTCTGGTAAATTTCCTTTATCTGATTTTACAATTACCAACTCTACAACTGTTACTATAGATGATTCTTCAACAAACTTAGGAGAAGATGTTTTTGTGGATAGATTTCCTAATGGAGCTATTGTTTCTCTTTTTGATACTGTCGATTCTAGTGGCAATTTGCTGGATAAAGCGTACCGTAGATTAATTATTGACGGCTCTTACGCTAATAATGCTTATACCTTTACAATGGTAAAAATATTTTCTGTTGAACAGGTATTTTCTAAGTATCCAAGTTTACGTACTCTTTTTAATAGTTTGGTAAATTATCAAAATGAGGATACAACTACAGATCAAGGCGCTAATGTAGATCAAGGAAAAGTAAATCATAACTTCAATTCTCCAGCATTTTTCCTTATAAATATATTAATAAATTATCAAGCTAATACATATATAGAAGCACAAGATTTTATAGCGGAATATATCACTTCAGGAGGTCAACCGCTTGATCCAGAAGTGGCTGGAGGTAAACTAGGAGTAGATTTTCAAGGTCAACTACCATTACTAGAACCAAGGTTTGCATGTAATGTATATTTAGATCGAGAGCAAAATGCTCTTAATACAATTAATGATTTAGCTTCTGTGTTTAGAGGAATGATTTACTGGTCTTCTGGCAGTATTTTTGTTGCTAACGATGAGAAAAAAGATGCAGTTATGCTATTTAATAACTCTAATGTGGTAGATGGATCATTTGTGTATAGTGGGTCGGCTGATTCCGCAAGGCATACTGTTGTTACTGTTAGATATAATGATGAAACAGATAGTTACAAACCCAAAGTTGAATACGCAGAAAACTCAGCAGGATTAAGAGAGTACGGTTATAAACAAAAAGATATTGTTGCTATAGGAGTTACCTCAAGAGGTCAAGCTCATCGATTAGCAAAATGGATGTTGTCAACAAATCAAACAGAAACTGATACTGTTCAATTTTCAACTGGTCAAGAAGGTAGTTATTTAAGACCGGGAGATGTTATTAAAATTCAAGACAAACTTAAAAGTGTTAAAAGATATGGAGGTAGAATTGTAGCGGTTGATTATGCTGCACGTAAAGTAACTTTAGACGAAGGTATTCAAGAAGATATTGTGGGGCAAAAAATAACATTTATTGTACCTCGGCAAAATAAAACAGTAAAACAATTAAACGAAGATGCAAGATTAAAAATAAATGTTCAAGATGAAACTGGTTTAACTGACGATGAAATTGATTCACGAAGAGAGCCACAAATAAAAGAATTTACAGTCAGTGCTGTATCAGAAACTAATGTAGTCACTATATCTGAAACATCAGATCAAGATTTTAATTTAATTAAATCTGGCTATTTATGGTCTGCTCAAAATTTAAGTACAGATTACGAAATCAAAGAGGTAGAATATAGAGTTCTTTCTGTTACAGAGAAAAGCTCTAATGAATATATGGTAACCGGCTTAATGTATAACCGAACTAAATTTGATAACATTGACAGATCAAAAAGTATTGAAAATACACAACAATCTGTGTCTCAAATAGTTAATGTACCATCTTTACCAGAGCCTTTAGTAGAAACCAATAACTCTATAGAAGTTAGTTTTAGAGCTTTTAATCCTGAAACTGATGTACCACCATATTTTGACGGCAAATTTCCTTTAAGAAATCAGCGGCCTCTTCAAAAAAGTTATAGACAACAATATGTAAATATAAATTTTGAAGCTTTAGCTGCTGACAATAGCGTTAATGCATCTAATACAGGTGGCTATATATTACAAGTTACAAAATCTAATGGGGATATATTGCGTGTAACTTTAGATGGTTGGGACAATCAAAATGCAAATATCTTTTTAGGGGAGTTGATTTCTGGATCATCTGCTCCAACAGAAGGCACAAATACAATTGATGTCAAAATATTTAGATATGATCCCGACAAGAGATTAGAAGGTACTATTGGATTAACAAACTAAAATGGCAACTTTTTCAAAATATATTAGTCAACAACCGGAAGATTTTGGTGCAGCTTTACGTATCTCTGGCTTTCATGTCCAGAATGGGGCTCCTAATTTACCTATTGTTAATAATTTTCCTTATAGTAATTCACTTGCTTTATTTACTGGCGGTGAAGGTATTAGCTCAAGCGACATAGCTAATAAAAATATTTCTGTAGCCAGCGGTCAATTTTTTGTTAAAAATCCTAGAATTGCTTGGAGCTTAGTTAATCCAGCAGATAATTCTGTATTTAGTGACGAAGATGTTTCTTTTTTAGATAGTTTAAAAGGATTTGAAATTACTCTAGAAGATGAAACTGGAGCTTTTGTACAAAGATTAACCACAGGTGATTATAAGAATACATATTATTCTTTATCAACTGATAATATAAAATCTTTATTTACTAATTTAGAAAATAGTAGTGTTTCATATGGCAACTCTTTAAGTCCTAATAGAAGAAGATTAAGATTTAAGGTAGTTTCTACTGATTATTATAATAGAAAAAATACTGGCATTTATTTTTTGACAATGCCGACACCTGTTATTACTGGATGTCAAGTAGCAGTAGGAACTGATATAAATTTAGATTTTAAGGCTACCAGATATTCTGGTTTAAGCAGTTTATTGGTTTACGGTAATTCAACATCTGGGTTTAACATTAGTAATTTTTCTGGCACAGCAGCTCCAGATTATAAGTACACCGCAGATTTGTCAGACAGCTTCAGAGCAAGTTTAAATTTTGATCTTGATGGCAACCCTAATTCAGGACTGTATTATGCTGCTGTTTTGAGCGATAACCTTGGAACAGGTCAAGCATATTATTTTCCATCTTCTATTAAACCATTTCCTGTTGACCCATTACAATATAACGTAGATATTAGTGGGTTAGCTGGAAAAATTATTGTTAATCGTGATAACTTTAACAAGCAGATAGACAGCACTCTTGTTGCTAAATTTCATAAAGATTTAAATCCAGCAAGTGATGCCCGATATGAAATACAAGTAATTGAAAGCGGAAGTTTATATAATAGAAGTGATTATTTTCTTATTGAAACTCCTGAAGTCAAAGGTATTTCTAGATTTGTACATGGCACAGGGACAGGTCGATTAGATGGTAGATTATTTGAAATTAATAGTACACTGCAAGATTATGCTTATAGTGGAACAAATGCTGAGCCTATTTTTTCTGCATATGAAACTACAGGTATACAATGGTTAGATCACACTATTATTTTAAATTCAAATAATTTGCCGCAAGGTGTTTATGGTAACGCTGCTTCTGGAGCTTTTCAAGTAGCTATTCCAGCAGGCAACACCAAAAGTTCAAGAGTATATTGGGGCGGTGTTTTTGATACAGGTGTTAATAGTTTAGTGGTTTATCCGTCTGGTGGATTAATTACTGGAACTCTTTATTCTGGCACATATTTGTCTGAATTAACCGGAGCTCTTGTTACACAGTCTGCTGGCGGTGGTACAGCCGGTAGCGCAGGAAGCGCAGGAACAGGATATCTTGCAACTAATTTAACAGGTACATTAATTGCAACTAATTATTCTGGCTTTTTGATTCCTGAATATGAGCCTCATTTTACGTACCCAGTTAAGAAATATAGTAATTATAATTTTGCAGTTAGAACATTAACTGCAGATGGTTTTGCTTCTGAATTTTCAAATCCTTTATATTTTACGTCGGGTGACATTATAGGTGGTATTACTGGCGCAGGTTATCCAACAGGATTATTTAATGGAAATGTTACTAGCGGTGTAGCGTTTTATAATCCTGATTTAGATAATTTAAATATTTCTGATAGAGTGCTTGTTAGTGGAGAAGGATTATCTCTTAGTGGTTATTTATATGATACTACAGGATCTACTGGATTAAATGGTTATGTTTTAACTTCTAGAGAAAGTGGCGTATTCTGGGAAGAGGTAGGCCAAGGAGATGGTACTATTAGTGGCAGCGGTACTGCAACTTATATATCAATGTGGTCTGGAACTACAGAGTTAACAGACAGCGCTATATACCAAAATGGATCAAGTATTGGTATTGGTACAACTAGCCCCGGTGAAGCTTTAACAGTTAACGGTAAAATTGAAGCTAATGAATTTATTGGAGATCTAAGAGGCCCTGTTGTTTTTAAAGCTAACGCTGGGGAAGCTATTACAAGAGGCGAAGCTGTATACATTTCTGGTATTGATGGAAATAAAACTGTTGTGGCGCTGGCTGATGCAGATGATTCTTCAAAAATGCCTGCTTTTGGTGTTGCTTATGAAACTGTAAATCAAAATGCTGATATTACAATTGTTACTTTTGGTATTGTTACTAACTTAGATACTTCTGCTTACAGTGAAGGTACTGAGTTGTTTGTTTCTACAGTGCCCGGACAGCTCACAGGAATTGTACCTACTGGTGAATCTGCTTTATTGCAAAAGCTTGCAAAAGTCACTAGATCAGATAATTCTGCTGGCTCTATGACTGTTATGGGTGCAGGCAGAACTAACGCTGTACCTAATCTCAATGAAGGTAGTTTATTTGTAGGAAATTCATCTAATCAACCAGTAGCTGATAACACGTTATTTGTTGATATTGCTAATACTAAAGTTGGTATCGGTACTATCGATCCTAGCGGTACATTACATATTGATGGTGATTTATTAATTAATGATGTTACTCAAGATCTTTCTGCTACTAATGTTTTAACTTGGAATTCTACTACTAAATTAGTTAGCTACTCTCAAGTATCTTCAGGTACTTCAGGATCTAGCGGCACCTCAGGATCTTCAGGAACATCTGGCTCCAGTGGAACTTCGGGTTCAAGTGCAACCTCGGGATCTAGTGGAACATCTGGTTCCTCTGGAACATCTGGATCTAGCGGAACATCAGGCTCCTCTGGAACTTCTGGATCTAGTGGAACTTCGGGTTCTTCAGGAACTTCTGGATCATCAGGTACATCTGGCTCTAGTGGTACATCAGGATCTAGCGGCACTTCGGGATCTTCAGGTACATCTGGGTCTTCAGGTGCTGATGGTATAAATACAGTTGGTTTTAGAATAGAGTTTGAGTCAACAACAGCTAATAGTGATCCGGGTAGTGGTAAATTTAAATTTAATAATTCAGATCCTGCTTTAGCCGCCTCAGTATACATTAGTGAAACAGATTTAGATGGATTAGGGATATCCAGTTTATTAGACGAACTAACCACTTCAACTAATAGTAATAAATCAGTAATTACTTTTAGGTTAGAATCTAACCAAATTTATTATGACACAGCGTACGTAACCGCCCAAACAGATAACGGGGGATGGAGAACATTAACTATATCTCATATAGATAAAAATGGATGGGTTAATGTTAGTGATGGAGACGCTATGTTTATGTCTATTGATATCATAGGCGATCAAGGCGCTACAGGAGCTCAAGGGCCTCAAGGATCTACTGGTGCTGCAGGTACCTCTGGTTCTTCAGGAACTTCTGGTTCTAGCGGAACTTCGGGTTCTTCGGGAACATCTGGATCTAGTGGAACATCTGGTTCCAGTGGAGCTCAAGGACCTCAGGGATCTACTGGTGTTGCAGGTACCTCTGGCTCTTCAGGAACTTCTGGTTCTAGCGGAACTTCGGGTTCTTCAGGAACATCTGGATCTAGTGGAGCTCAAGGTTTTCAGGGTCCAACTGGAGCACAAGGCTTTCAAGGCTCTACTGGCGCTCAAGGCGTTTCTTATTGGACAAGAGATGCTGTAGATGGAGAGATTTATCCTACTACCATTTCTGATAAAGTTGGTATAGGTACTAATACTCCTGATTATAAATTAGATATATACGGATCTTTTGGATCAAGTGCTGGTGCAGGTTTAAGGCTAAGAAGTACTGCAACTGATGACAACGGCATTATCCATCAACAAGCGGATGGAACTGCATGGTTCACTGGACAAGAGACTTCTAATCCGAATGATTATGAGTTTTGGTATAATAATGGTTCTAATTATAGCCACATAATGCATTTAGATAATAGTGGCAGTATTGGTATAGGAACAACAGGTCCAGCATATAGAACAACAATTTATGGCGGGACAGATGAGGGTATAACTTTATCTGTAGGTTCTGGTTTAAATGCATACAATTTTGTAGGTATAGGTTTAGCTGGTTATATAGCTGGGAATGCGGCAAACAAAGCTGTTTTTGCTTTAGAGAGAACAGGTATTTACGGAACTGGAAAAATACACTTTTTAAATGACGGTGCATTAGACAATGGTGATGCGACTTTAGCTGATTCAAAATTAACCATTCAAAATGATGGAAATGTTGGTATAGGAACTACAAGTCCTGAAGTTTTATTACATTTAAATGCATCAAGTCAGGTTTCTCAATATTTAACCACAACGCTAGATAGCGGTACTGGATCTAGGATAAGATTTGAGCACTTTAGAACATCTGGAGCCACTGGATATGGGGATGATTTAGGCACATTAGACTTTGTATTTAAAGATAGCGCAGGTAATGAAGATGTAGGCGCAAGAATGTTTGCGGCTTTAGGTGGTACATCTGGAGATAACACTGATGGTCAGGAAAGATCTAGATTTAAAATTCAAACGCTCAAAGGTTCGTCTACTTTATCAGAGTCTATCGAAATAGCCAGAGATGGAGATATTTTACTTTCTAATGGTAATGTCGGTATCGGTGCTGCCCCTGACTCAATCTTAGATATTAAATCTGCTGATCCAATCCTTATAATTGAAGATAGTAGTGCTAGTAGTTTTGCAACAACTAACTCATATATCAAGTTTGACATAAGTTACGCAACTGTTGGTTATATTCAACAGAGTGGTGAAACTTTACGCTTAGCATCTACAGGTGGTTCTAGTAATGTAAGAATATTTACTGCTGGGTCAGATAGAGTTATTATTGATACCAATGGTAATGTCGGAATAGGTACTACAGCTCCGACTGAAGAACTCCATTTGATCAAAAGTGCCGATACTGGGATTGGCATGGAAATAGATAACGGTAATTCTGGCGCAAGCGCTCATGCAAGAATTGGCCTCAAAAATAATTCCGATGATTTATTTTACATACTTAATCATGGTTCAGGTAGAACAGCAGCATATCGATATAATATTGCTCTAGCTAATTATTCTGAAATATTGGCTCAAGACAGTATTAATGGATTGCTCATTGGAACCGGAACAACAGATAATCCAATTATTTTTGGTAATAATAACGGCGAAAGAATGCGTATAGCTGCTGGTGGCAATATCGGTATAGGTACTACAGGTCCTGAAAGACAATTCCATGTATTAGGTGGAACTGCGGATAATAGTTCTACAACAATACGTATTGGTGGGTCAACAAATCACACATCAAGAATAGAACTAGCTGAATCAGTTTATTCTGGTACGATGAGTTATGGTTTTACCCTAACTACTGATGGAGGAACTGCAGGAGGTGCTACAAATAATTTTCTAATAAGAAATCATAATAATAGCTCAGTAGGCAACGTTGCATTCAGTATTAAAAGAGCTGACGGTAACGTGGGTATAGGTCTTTCTGATGCGGGTGCCTATCAATTGAATGTAGAACATCCTGCTGGTGGTTCAATGAGAGTTGGTCAGAGTGGTGGAATTGGCTTAGAGATTGGACATACTGCCTACTCCGCCTCCAACGCTTATACTGGTATCAAAAATAGTGATTGGACTGGAACCTCTGACTATGCGCTACTTATTGGATCTACTGATACATATCTATCGGCTAAAACTGGTGGGTCACTTATTTTGAGATCTGGGGGCAATAGCAATATTTCTCAAATTACTTTAGGAGCAAGTGAAATTGTAGTCAATTCTGGAACTGCTGATTGCGACTTCAGAATCGGAGGAGACACAGACGCAAATCTTTTATTTGTGGATGCAAGTACAGATAGAGTTGGTATAGGCACAGCAACTCCATCTGAAAAATTTCATGTTAATGCAACTACCACTAGATTAAATCAGTTTTATAATAATAGTTTTAAAAGCACACTTGGCACTGGGACAACTTATATTGGATCTTGTGTACTGTATGGTAACGGGGACGGTGGCGGTTTTAAGGTTACACTGTATGATGGAATGCAGAAAGTTCATAGAGTTGTACGCGTTTCAGTTAAAAATGCTAGTGGAACAAATAGTATCGCTTATTCAGTTGAAGGCGGCGGTACAAGTAATGCTGCAATAAATGTTACGCTTGACTACGTAAACAGATCTGGTACCGCCAGTACAACAGATTTCTTTTTAACAGGAACCAGTAAGAGCTACACTCAAGCTTATTATTGCGAAGGATTTATAAGACAAGATACCGGATATTCTACCACCGGGACAACTGCTATTGATTTAGATGATGTTGGAGTATTTACGGGAAATTCTCAAAATGTTGGAATAGGAACTGTAAATCCTTCTTACAAATTAGATGTTTCTGCAGGATCTAATACTCCAGTTGCTAGATTTACTGGCGGTACTAATGCGTATAGTGATTTCACTGACGGTTCGATTAATTATAGAGTTCAAGTTTCTGGAGATGTTTATATTGGGGCAACTTCTAATCACAAGCTTATTTTAAAAGCTAATAATTTGAGCGGCATCACAATTGACACATCACAAGGTTTACAATTTAACGGTTACGGATCAGGAGGTAAAACAGGTGGTACGCCTGCTTATAAACTCACTGTTGATTCTAGTGGTAATCTTATCGAAGTGCCGGTTGGTAGCGGTCAAGTTGATGGATCTGGTACTGAAAACTATTTAGCTAAATGGACCGATTCAGACACAATAAGCAACTCTGTTATATATGATGATGGAACTAATGTTAGCATAGGCACTCAAGGTGCTATTGGTAAATTAAATGTTAAAGCTGCAAGTGGATCTATAGGGCTATCAATAGGAAATACTACTGGAGATACTAGGTTAGATGTTACATCTACAGAAAACTCTAATGTCGCATTTAATATCTGCGATGCTGTAGCTGGAACTACAGCCAGACATTTTATAATACAAACTGCTGGTACTGAAAGATTTCGCGTTCAATCAGATGGAAATGTTTCCATAGGAAGCTCAAGTCCTCAACATAAATTACAAGTATCTTCTGCTCAGTCAGGAGGTATTCAATTTACCTATGACTCGACAAACAATTACAGAAATCAAATATTAAATTATTGGAACAGCAGCACAGATTCCAGAATTGATTTTAATGTTGCTTACACTAGTGGCGCCACTCCAACAAATATAATGTCTGTTGGTTATGCGGGTTATGTTGGTATAGGAACCCAGACTCCTTCTGCTAATCTTCATATTATTGGCAAACAAATGATCACCACTGGTGCAAACGCATCACCAGCATCGACAGATTATTTGTATATTGGAGGAGATGGGTTAGCTAGCTCTGATGCAGCTATATATATAGGAAACAGAGGTAATGGAACTGGATATGGATGGAGATTGTACTATTACGGCACTGGGAGCGGTAATGATAATAAACTTCACATAAGATCAGAAAATCTTGGTAGTCCTGTTGATGCAATGACATTTTTGCAAGACGGCAATATTGGCATAGGAACAACAGGTCCTACTGCTAAATTACATGTTTCTGCAGCTAGTGCTTCCGGTAGTATTTTTGCTAAAACTCAAAACACCTCTGGAGGAGACGTTTGGTCGCAATGGATAGGAGCAAGCAGTTGGCAAATTGGAGCAACATCGTATGGTTTAGAATTTTATAATGATAATACTACAGCTTATAGAGTAACAATTAAAAATGATGGAAATGTTGGCATAGGAACTAGAACTCCTTCTTACAAATTAGAAGTTATTACTCCTGATAATGACGCTATAAGTGTTAGAGCTACAAGTGCAAGTCATGGAATATTAATAGGTGGAGCGGCTTATAGTCTTTCTAATAGTTATATGGGAATGAAAACATCCTTTATGACTGGAGTATATGACTATATGATAATTAGTGGTATTTCTGATGGAAATACTTATATAAGCGCAAAAGATGGTTCTTCTGCTTACCTTCGAGGAGGTGGAAATAATGGTAATAACGAGGTAGTAATAACAGATGGTGGAAATAATACTTATAAAGCGACAGGTTATCATTATTTTCAAACTGGTAATGTCGGCATAGGAGCAGCTCCTAGTTACGAATTAGATGTCAATGGTGACATAAGAATAAATAGCGGTGGCACATTAAGATTATTTTCCTCTGGAGGTACTGAAAGAGGTTCTATTCAAGCTACCGATACGGACCATTTAATTATAGCAACAAGTGGTGGCGAACATATTCGATTTAAAGATGGTGGCGTTAGTGGCACTACGAATATGTCTATTTTTGGAACAGGTCAAATTGCATTTAATAATTATGGTTCAGGCGGCTTCACAGGAACTCCTGCTTATAAACTTTCCGTAGACTCTAGCGGCAATATTATTGAAACAGCAGTTGGTGCAGGTCAAGTCGATGGATCCGGAACCACAAATTATATTCCTAAATGGACCGATTCGGACACTATAGGAAATTCTATTGCTTATGATAATGGAACTAATATTGGCATAGGAACATCAGGCCCTACTGAAAAATTAGAAGTCAATGGAAATATCAAGCACCAAGGTTTAACCATGACTTCTGGTACTGATATTGATCAGTTATCAACATTTAGTCAAACATTAACAATTACTACAAGTTGGGGTGATACAGGAATTGACGGTGGTGATTTAGCTACAGGAACTTATATTGTTCAATTATTTGTTAATGATTATAGCGTAGGAGGAGGACAATATAGTGTTTATTACAGTGGGACAATGAGTTGGTATGGCAGCGGAACAAATGATACAAACTTCGGCAGCGAAATTATACTGCATCGAGCTGGTCATGCAGACAATGATAAATATTTATATTTAAGAACATTAACACAAAGCTCTAGCATATTAAAATTACAAATAGCAGGGAATTACTCAGCATCAGGATCAAGCACTTATACATTTAAATTTAGAAGAATGATTTAATATTATGTCAGAAGGAACATTTTTAAGAGATACTATAGTTATACAGCAAGGCTCTTTTGGGGTTGGCTTAACATCATTGCCGTCTTACAAATTACATGTTGCTGGAAATTCGTATATTGATGCTACAGCTGGTAGCCCAACATTATTATTAGGTCGATATTCTGGTAACGCATCAATTAAAGCAGCCACAGATGACAGTGGTTATTTGATAATGGACTCTAGCGGAGCTGGTACTGGTCGAGCGGCATTAAACTGGTATTCAAGCGATCATGTAGTTTTGGCATACGGTGGAGGTAATGTTGGCATAGGCACTACAAGTCCTTCGACTAAACTTCATATTTCTGAGTCCACTTCTCCAATTATATTAATCGAATCGCAAACAACAGTGCTCGCTGATGGTGATACGATTGGAGAAATTAGATTTAAAAACAACGATGCAAGTGGAACTTCACCTCATATTTGTGGGGCAGTCACATCTATTGCAGAAGGTGTATACGGTCGTGCTGGGCTAGCTTTTAGCACGGGTCGTACAGGTGAGTATGGTGAGAGACTTAGAATTGGTTATAACGGTTTTGTGGGTATAAATACTACAACTCCTACTGTAAATCTATCAGTAAATGGTGAACTAAGTTGCGGAGACGGCATGAAGCTTACCTTTATTGGGCTTGATATCAATTCTCAATCAACGCCTAGTTTCATAAAAATACGCACAAAAATTCCGTTTGCCTCTGGCTCTGCAGATTTTACAGTTAATATCAAGGGGTTTCAGTATGGTTCAGCACAAATGACCAGCCTTACAGTAGGTTGGCATTATTGGAATAGCACTTTTTATAATTCAGCTTTATCGTCTTCAGGTGCGTATGCGCCAGTAGTTAAATTATCAGCAGAAGATTGGGATAGCTCTGGAACCAAAAAAGTGTGCATAGTGCTTGTTGCTCCGGGTTATTGGCCTAAATTGTATGTTGAAAGTATGTATAGCAGCGCTTATTCAGATGCTTATGCAAACGGATGGACTTGGGACACTAATGATGCTACTGCAACTGGAAGTGAATTAGTAACACCTGCGTATAAATCTAATTTTGGTAATAATTTTGTAATGTTAAGTAACGGTAATGTTGGCATAGGTACTTCAAGTCCTAGTTCTGCTAAACTAGATGTTAGAGGTAGGCAGTATAACCTTTATACAGGTGCTGACGCTACCATTCTTCATCTGCATAATGATTCTGCAACGGGTTATGGTGCGTATATTAGAGTTGATAATTACGATGTTAGCAGATACGCCTTGAGAATAGATAACGGCACAAGTCAAAACTTTACCGTGCCTAATAGTGGCGGATTAATTTTAGCCAATTTAACAGATAATGTAGATCAGGTAAGAATTACCAGAGCAGGATATTCAACTACTCATGCTGATGCTAAATTATATATTTATGATAATAGCGATGCAGATTGGGCGCAAAAAATTAGTTTAGACGGTTATGGTTATGGATTAAGAATTGATGGGTTTGATACTCACGGTTTGGATCTAGTCCACACTACTTTGGGTACAGTTTTTATTACGACAGCGAATCAGGTCGTTGTTAATGAAGACGGTCAAGATTGTGATTTTAGAGTAGAAAGCGATACAAATGATCATATGTTATTTGTTGATGCTGCAACTAATGAAGTTGGTATAGGAATAAGCACTCCGTCAGCAACATTAGATGTTATAAGGGGTAATACAACTAATGCGGGAACAGCTATTTTTAGGGGCACTACTTATACTTCACATTTTAATTATAGTACTAGCGAAGATACATATATTAGAGCTGGTAAAGCTGGAGCAGATGTTATACTAGCTGATGTTGGCGGTGGTAGCGTTGGTATAGGAACAACGAATCCTACTCAAAAATTACATGTAAGTGGTAATTCATTAGTTACTGGTAAATTAATTGTAACAGGATCTACTAGCAATCAAGATTCTATTTCTATAACAAATGGAAGATTACAAGTTGGAAGACATAGCAGTGGCTCTGGAATATGGTTTAACGGAGCCGGGAATGCTACGGTTTGGTTTCATGGTTTATACACAGATTCTCAAACTTCTGCGATAAGGTGGTATTACAGCGGAGACAGAATGACGCTAAATACAAATGGCTCCCTTAGATTAAATAATTATGGCTCCGGCTCTTTTACAGGGACAGTAACTAGATATTTAGCTGTCGATGCTTCTGGTAATGTTATTGAATCTACAAACGCCGGGGCTCAAGGTTTTCAAGGCTCAACTGGAGCTCAAGGAGCTGCTGGTCCTGCTGGTCCTGCTGGTACTTCCGGTTCTAGTGGTGCAAATGGTGCTACAGGCCCTACTGGTCCAGCAGGCGCACAAGGTCCTACGGGACCTCAAGGTTTAAGAGGTTATCAAGGATATCAAGGCGTTCAAGGTGCAACAGGACCTACTGGTCCAACAGGATCTCAAGGCCCAGAAGGCCCTCAAGGTTTAAGGGGTTTTCAAGGATATACAGGCCCTCAAGGCCCAAGAGGTTATCAAGGATATACAGGTCCTAATGGTAGTACAGGTCCTACTGGTCCAGCAGGCGCACAAGGCCCAGAAGGCCCTCAAGGTTTAAGGGGTTTTCAAGGATATACAGGCCCTCAAGGCCCAAGGGGCTATCAAGGTTTTCAAGGTCCGTTTGGTCCTGCTGGTCCTGCTGGTCCTGCTGGCCCTACTGGTCCTACTGGAGATAAATACGCAATTGTAGAAGCTTTTGATAAAAATAGTTATATAGCTTTAGCGTGTGTAGAAATGCCGGAAGTTAGATTTGATGAAATCATGGTAATTAAACCAAACAAACGAAAACAATTAATAACTCCTATTGATTATAATTATATTTATGTTTGTGAACCAAATTCTATTGAGCCAATATCATATACAACTTCGGAGCCTTGTATTTGTGGATTGAATGTTAAAGGTCATAATCTTCATATAAGTTTTGAACAAAATGTTCCTGATGTTATTAGAGTGAAACTTTATGATATA
>Ga0255768_10004237_pt1 | contig 14069 bp, 13 predicted proteins | sample 071ome_33_FD_179983 | JGI IMG/M metagenome (GOLD analysis project Ga0255768, IMG submission 179983) | Coastal salt marsh microbial communities from the Groves Creek Marsh, Skidaway Island, Georgia - 071412AT metaG (version 2) | ecosystem: Environmental > Aquatic > Marine > Intertidal zone >...
TTCCCTTGTTCATCGGCATGGCCGACGTCATTGTAATTATGGGGCTATCAATCTTTCAGGCTATGTTCTTGGCTGTTTGATGTTGGTCAGCAGGATTTCTTCTTTGAGAAATTCTTCTGCTGGAACGACAGCTCTTTCTTTTTTCTTCTAGTCAATGAACTTAAATCTACTGAGTTTTTAAGAGCCTTGTCAACCGTTTGCTGGTTGCAAGGCGGGTCAATCAGGGTTGTTACTTGGCTGTTTTCCAAAGTAATACGGAATAAACGCCATAACCAAGGAAGGCGATGACCATCCAGTTTGGCATTGAAAGGCCTAAAAATTGCCAGGAAATTTCTGTGCAAGAAGCGGAGCCACTCAGCATGTATCCTAAGATTTCCTGAAAAGGAAGGATGTCGAGCATGTATTCCAGTGGTGCACCACAATCAGGTAAATCTTCTGGTGGGTAAGCCTGAATCCAGCTGTGACGAATGGCCAAAAGAACGCCGCCTAAACTCACTGTTCCAGCCGCGAACGCGTAACCTTTTCGGCCAAGCGGTTTATCCGGATTATGAATGGATGCGATCAGTGCAATACAGCCAAGTGCGAATACAACGATGCGTTGCATCATACACATAGGGCAGGGTTCCAGACCAACCACGAGCTCGTAGTAATAGGCGGCTGCCAGTAACGCGATGGATACTAGAACGGTAATGGATGAAAGTGCTCGAAAGTTTGTAAGAAAAAACATTTTTGGTATTTTCCGGTTAGCCTGATAACGTTATAAATACTACATTAAGGGATGATTGAAACAAGACACTTGTTTAATACGATGCCTTGTTGAAAAACTTGGTTTGTAACCTGATTGGTCTTGTTGGAGTTGAGTTTACCGATTTAGTTCAATAACTTAAACGACATTCCAAACCTATAGTAAGGCTTTTAAGCAAGTCTTGGAGCCCCGATTGGAGATTAAATATGCTTAAGCGTTGCCTGCTAATGTTCGCAGCTTCTTTTATGTTAATGGCTGGTACAGTGCATGCCGTATCGTATATGAATTTTGATGAGCATTTCACGACAAACTTTGGTGATCCAACGAAACCAAAGTTAAGTTATTTGCGAGTTAATGTGTCCCTTAAAGTCGCTGACGACAACATTAAAACCCAAGTAAGAAATCATACGCCGTATTTGCGCGATGTTATTATTCGCCACCTGGTTAAACAGCAAGTCGACACGGTCAGAACGGCTGAAGCCAAGAAACAAATGCTGGACGATATTCTTGCGGATATTCAGGCATTTTTGACTGAAGAAGAAGGTGCACCTTTAGTAGAAGAAGCGCTCTTTACTGAGTTTATCGTGCAAGAATAATACGCGTTGATCGTATTAGTTGTAGAAAGAGAAGGTGGGGCAGGGATGTCTTTGCCTTCTGGCAAATACCGGATTCAGAGTATTCTTGGCTAGCCTTACGCAGTCAAACGTTCTTGATGTTCTTCATAGAATTCATGGCCGTCATCTCGGCCTGCTTCCCACGCAGCAATAAGCACTTCCGTGTTGTATGGGCAAAGCTCGTGACTGCCTGTCACCCCGACCATATAGCCGCGACGGTATGCTTTATCCATAGACTCAATTGAGTAATTTTTATCGTTTAACAAAATGAAACACTCCGTTTCGCTAATAGAAACAATAAGTTACAACGATTTACAGTCTGTAACTTTAGCAAAAAAAATTAGAGTGTGAAGTCAAATTCGAAAGAAATGTGAAGTTTTGCAGTTATTTTTCAACCTTTTTCTTAGAGAAGTTTTCTAAGTAATTGATAAATAATATGTTATCTGATTTTTCAATAGATTGTTGCTGCCCTATCGAAAGTTGGCTAACTTTGGCCATTTCTTCCATAAATTCGTCTGAAAGGGCGTAACTGGTCAGTTCATGTGCATGACGATGACTAATTTCAAGGCCAAAATCCTGGAAACTGGCGTTATTTTCAGACATCCATTGGATTTGTTGTTGAGATGGTAAACGCTCTGGCTCAGAAAGTAGTGCTTGGTAATGTGTGACTGACGAACTGTACAGATCGGTGTTTTGGCTCTTATCAAGCATCTGTGCAACCATTGCAAGTTGTTCAAAGACCGCTGAGCCTTCTTGATGTATTGAGAAGGATTTACCTTCCAGTAAAATACGCTTCTCTGGATCGCTGCCTTCGTAAGCCATTCCTACCAAATTCTGAGCCAGGCGATTGCACTCGATGGGTTCCACCTGCGGGCTATCGGCTAACAAACAAAATGTCAGGAAGGTATCCATAAAGGCGATTTGTTGAGCATCAATACCTGTAGTCAGGAATGGATTGATATCCAGACAACGCACTTCAATGTACTCGACTCCTCTCGATGACAGTGCTTCAAGAGGTTTTTCTTCACCTTCAGCGGTTCGCTTAGGTCGAATATCGCTGTAGAACTCGTTTTCAATCTGAAGCAAGTTAGTGTTGAGTTGTTTGAAGTGTTCGTTGTTGTCCATCATGCCAATGGCTTGATACGCCTGATGTGGGGTATTAACGGCATGCGCCAGCGTAGTGATGTAATTTTCCAGACTGTTGTAACAAATCGTCAGGTCTGACTGAGCGCTATTCTGGTAGCCAAGATCACTCATTCTTAACGAAGTGCCCTTTGGTGCAAACAAGGTGTCTTTTAGAGTGTTGTTTAGCTTGGCGTTTTGTTGGTCGATGAAGCTGGCAGAAACTGCTGGTGATGCACCAAATAAATAAATTAGCAGCCAGGAGTAGCGCTTAAAGTTTCGGATCAGACCAAAGTATTTCTCTGAACGGAAGTCTTGTAATGACTGGCCTTCTGTTACCTGCTCACCAAGAAGTTGTTGGTACTTGGGCCAAAAGCTATCCGGCATGGAGAAATTGTAGTGAATGCCAGCAATGCTTTGCATCAGGCGCCCATAACGATGCCATAGACCGTGACGATATACGTGCTTTAACTGACCGACATTGGAAGCACCGTATTCTGCAATGCGAATGTCCAGCTCATTTGCAATATGACATGGCATGCTGCACCCCCAGATGATCTCGTCATCCAGATTTTGTTGGGTAAACGCATGCAGACGATAAAGGTAATCGGCTGTTTGCTCTGGGCTATTTAATGCAGGTGTAATAAATTCCAGCAAGGCTTCCGAATAATCGGTAGTAATGCTTGGATGGGTCAGTGCCGAACCTAATGCAAGTGGATGATCTTTCTGGGAAATCTGCCCTTGTTTATTAACTCTGAGGCCTTCTTTTTCCAACCCGCGACGAATGTTTGCGAATTCTGATTGGTACTCAGGTGCCATCAATTGATCAAACAGAGTTGGGTTAATGCGAGGCAAGGGACAGTTCCTTCATCAAGTGTCTGCAATGAGACATACACGTGTAATAAGTCGGCAATAATACTGTAACTGAGGGTAGACTTGGAATCTTGTTTCAGCCAGATGATGCTAAAAGTTCATGGTAGGACTATATGGGAGTGAAAAGGTTTCATTTCAAGGGGAGGGGATAGCCAAAAGCACTCGATGATCAAGTGCTTAGGCTATGTATTGGTTTCTTGCCTGAATCTTATAGGCGTTTTTTACCCTTCTTCTGACCTTGTGCCTGAGCAAACAGCGCTGCCATGGTGCCATTACCGCCATTATTAGATGCTTGCTGTTTGGGCTGTCGAGGTGATTTATTTCGTCCTTGATTACGATCAGTAGGCGCAGCGCCACCGCGCTTATCTGACTGCTCGGCAGCGTCATCACTCATGCGCATGGACAGACCGATTCGTTTGCGGGGAACATCGACTTCCATCACTTTTACTTTTACGATGTCGCCTGCTTTCACTACCTGACGAGGGTCGCTGATGAAGGTGTCTGACATGGCAGAAATGTGTACCAGGCCATCTTGATGTACGCCAATATCAACAAAGGCACCGAAGTTAGTCACGTTGGTGACAACGCCTTCCAATATCATGTTGTCACGCAGATCAGAAATTTTCTCTACGCCTTCAAGGAAGGTTGCAGCTTTAAACTCCGGGCGGGGATCTCGGCCTGGTTTCTCTAATTCGCTCAGAATATCTTTAATGGTTGGTAAACCAAATTGCTCATTCACAAAGCTTTCTGCATTGACTGCTTTTAGTGAACTTAGATCGCCGATCAGGGATTTAACGTCGGCTTTTTGCGCTTTGGCAATATCTGTAACCAGAGAATAGGACTCCGGGTGCACGCTTGAGGCATCCAGAGGGTTTTCACCGTTCATGATACGCAGGAAACCAGCGGCTTGTTCAAAGGCTTTTGGCCCTAAACGAGGAACGTCTTTGAGTTCCTTACGTGATGAGAACTGGCCGTTGGCGTCACGGTAGCTCACGATGTTGTTGGCAATGGTGCTGTTTAGCCCGGAAACACGGCTTAGCAAAGGTGCAGAAGCGGTATTCAGATCGACTCCCACACCGTTTACACAGTCTTCAATAACGGCATCAAGGCTTCGTGCTAGATCTGTCTGGCTTACGTCGTGTTGATACTGACCTACACCAATAGATTTAGGTTCGATCTTCACCAGCTCTGCCAGTGGATCTTGGAGACGGCGGGCAATAGATACTGCGCCACGAATGGTTACGTCCAGATCCGGGAATTCTTTCGCTGCGAATTCGGATGCTGAATAAACCGAAGCGCCGGCTTCGTTAACCACAATTTTGGTGAGCTTCAATTCAGGGTGTTTCTTGATGAGTTCGCCAGCCAGTTTATCGGTTTCACGGGATGCTGTGCCGTTACCAATACTGATCAGGTCAACGTTGTGCTTCTTACATAAGGCAGCAAGGATCTGCAGGGCTTGATCCCATTTACGTTGTGGCTCATGAGGGAAAATAGCGCCGTGGTCGACCACTTTACCGGTTTTATCAATGACAGCCACTTTCACACCCGTACGGAAGCCCGGATCAAGACCCAGTGTTGCACGAGGACCGGCCGGTGCTGCCAAAAGCAGGTCTTTCAGGTTCTGGGAGAATACCTTGATGGCTTCTTCTTCGGCGGTGTCTCTAACACGACCCATTAATTCTGTTTCAAGGTGAGTCAGTAATTTAACGCGCCAGGTCCAACGAACGACTTCTTTTAACCAAGTGTCGGCAGGACGCCCTTTGTCTTCGATCAGCCAGAAATCGGCAATCATTTGTTCGCACGGCGAGCTTCTCAGCGTTGGATCGCCAACGACTATGTTAAAGCTCAACACACCTTCGTTTCTGCCGCGAAGAACGGCCAGTGCTCTGTGGCTTGGTACTTTTTTCAGCGGTTCGTCATGTTCGAAATAATCCCGGAATTTGGCACCTTCCTCTTCTTTTCCTTCAATCACGCGAACCGACAGGGTTCCGTCTTGCCATAAATAGTTGCGAAGCTTTTCAAGCAGGTTGGCATTTTCACTGAAGCGCTCCATCAGGATGTACTTGGCGCCATCTAACGCGGCTTTTACGTCTGCCACGCCTTGCTCAGGATCGACATAATCGGCGGCTTCTTTTTCAGGATTTGATGTCGGGATTTCATACAGTAGATCAGCCAAAGGCTCTAAACCTGCTTCAATGGCGATTTGTGCCTTGGTGCGGCGCTTTTTCTTATAAGGAAGGTATAAATCTTCCAGGCGGTTCTTGGTATCCGCCGCCTGAATATCCTTGGCTAATTGATCGGTTAGCTTTCCTTGTTCTTCAATGCTTTTCAGGATTGCGGCGCGGCGTTCTTCCAATTCGCGCAAATAACGAAGACGGTCTTCCAGGTTACGCAGTTGTGTATCGTCCAGTGCACCGGTTACTTCTTTTCGATAACGCGCGATAAAAGGTACGGTAGCGCCCTCATCCAAAAGCGCTACTGAGGCTTCAACTTGTTGTTGGTGGATATTAAGTTCGTTCGCAATAGTCTGAAAAATACGATTCATAGTGATTCCGAAAGTCGTAATTAAGCTGTCCATGACTTAGGTCATAAACGAATAAAGGATAGTTCTGTATATCAATTAACCAAGATCGAATGGGGTACAGAAGGTGAATATTCGTTAAGTGTATACCAGCTCATAGCAGGAAAAGAAGAGCAGAGCTCATTAGGCGTGTTGAAATTGAATAGACTGATATTTAAGCGCATATAACTTAATGATTTTTAAAGAGAAGGATGCAAGGATCGGACAAAGGGATGAGTTAAATTAACTTAGAATGGATTCGACTGATCAGTTATATCCCTAAGTGTAGGGAAGTATTGTCCGTTTTTTGCCCTGTTGCTGACAACCCCCTTAATAGTGCAGGCGATTGGGAAAGCCAAAGCTGCTATGACGTTATTTCATGGCAACCGATTGAGGCTTACTTGAAATGAGGGCCGCTGACCCAGCATACCAGTGAGTGGCGATGTCCGGATTCTAGCTTGGTGACCCGATGGGCTTCATAGGCCGGCATAATAGTGGCACTACCACGTTCCCATTGGCAGGATGCAGGTTGGCCGGATTGCATGGTTTGGAGTTCACCACCAGTGAAGTCCTCAGGGGCGCTTAAGTGAATCACCACGGAAATTTTACGGATGGAGTAGGTGCCAGGCCCCAGATCCTGATGCCAGTGGTAAAAGTCCCCTTCGTCGTAACGGGAAAACTGGATAGCTTCGAACATGCCCGAGATTTCAAACTTGTAATGTTCATTGACCAGTTCGACCAAGGCTTTAACGCGTTCGAAGATCCACTGGTTGTCTTCATTTAAATGAAACCAGGCAACTTTTGAGCTGCGAGCCGGTGCGACTTCGGTTTCATCGACGGAAGGGTCGAGCTTACCTTCTTTCTCAGTCATGCTTTTTCCGAGAGCAATGATTTTGTCGCATTCCTCTTGGGTGAAAAGGTTTTTATAGTCAAAGATGGTATTCAGTGAGTCATTAGTGGCGGGCATAAATACCAGTTGACTGCCTTTAGCGTACATAGCATTCCCTCGATTTTTGTAATTTTTATCTTGTGCTCTCTATAACTTTGCACAATTTACAATATAGCACCAATGCGCATCTTCGATAGGCATGGCGCTAAGTCGTGACCCTTTGCTGATTAAAGAGATGTCTGAAAGGGCTTCTTGTTGTTTAATCCATGACAGGGTTATCGGCCGCGAAAGCGCTTGCTTAAACGTGAGGTCAACCACAAACCATCGTGGATTTTCTTCTGAATGCTTTGGATCAAAGCCGCTGTGTTCAGGGTTCGATGCCGTGGGGTCAGGGTAGTGTTCTTTGGTGACTTCTGCGATACCCACAATTGCCGGGATTTTGCAGCTGGAATGATAGAAGAAAACCTGATCGCCTTCGGACATGGCTTTTAAATTATTGCGGGCTTGATAGTTACGAACGCCATCCCACATTTCGGTGCTGTTGGGGCAGTCGATCAGATCCTGAAGGCTGAAACTGTCGGGTTCAGATTTCACTAACCAATACTTCATTTTGTCCTCTCTTCCGTTGTTCTGGCCAACAACATATTCTAAATGTCAGTAAGTGTTCCAAGCTGTTACTGAATGTGAGATGGAGACCTGAGTCACAATAATTTGACGCTAATACATTATTCTTATATAACACTATGAAAAATAAAAGTATTCACAGATCATGCGTAAGAAACCAGATTTAATCGTCACCCTGATATCTCTTTTTGTTGTTGGGCTATTAGTAAGTGGTCTTGCTAAAACGGCTTCAGTTGAACATGAAACACCTGGATTGATGGTGTCATCTCCAGACGTTAGCTTTGATTATCCTATTGATCAATAAGCGTTTTTGACCGTCTAATTGTTTGAAACCCTAATGTGGGTTGATGGCGTTATCACGGCGTTCAAAGGAATATCCCAGGGTTCCTGAGGCAGTTGATCCACCTGTTGGCAGTCATGAGCTGCACCTACCCGCATTGGCGATGAACGCCAGCGTTGGTTCACCACTTTCTCGAAGGTGGTGTCATAGAATCCACCCCCCATTCCCAATCTATTTCCTTCAGCATCAAACCCTACTAGCGGCATGATCACCAGATCGATTTGATCCGGGCGAACAATCCGACTGCGCTTTAATTGCGGCTCCTGAATACCAAAGCGGTTATATCGCATTGGCGTGTGCTGATCATAAAGAACGAAGAATAACTGACGTTTATTGATCGGATGAAGCACAGGTAAATATACGCGTTTACCTTGCTGGGTCAGGGTCTTGAATATATGTGTGCAACTGACTTCGCCATCATTGGCAAGATAGAGCGCAATCTTTGAAGCCTTGTTGAACCAGTGATGTTGCTTGAGTTGAACCAGGAGTTTTTTTGCTGCGTTGTGCTGCTGAAATGAAGAGATACGTTTACGTTGATAACGAATGGCTTTGCGAAGTGTTGTCTTTGCTTTGAATAATTCGTCTGCACTGACAGTGTCTTTCCGGGTTAAATCGATCGATAGACTATGACAGGTGTGCATGGAAGGATGCATAGCAAAGTGACTTATAAGGTATCTGGAATCGAGTCAGGCTTATAGAGAATAAGGCCCCGAAGTATCGCTGCCGACTTGGCCCCTGAACCCGATGGTTCAAGGTGGTGGTTGTCGAAATGCCTTAGGCTTCCCGTCAAGCGGACGTGCACAACAGCATTCGCGGGCAACCTCCTAAAATAGGATTATCGGCTCGAGGAACGCGTCAGCTGGCGATTACTTCAGAACTTAGCGCCATTATAACGAACCAAATTAATTTGTCAGCGAAATGTTGTAAACGAGCGTTTTAGTGGGTTTTTACAGACTGCCCTGATCGATTGAATCGTCTTCGAACGGTAAAGCGTGATTCTTGGTAAGCGCGGCATCCAGACGGTCTGCAAGATCTTGCAGTTGATCCTGACTTACACCTTGGCTTTGTTCACGCGTAAGGGCTTCATGAGAAATATTTAATGCGGCCATTACAGCAATACGCTCAAGGCCAATAACTTTACCTGTAGCGCGGATTTCTCGCATTTTGTGATCGAGGTGACGAGCGGATTGCTCAAGCGATGCGCGAGCATCGGAAGGGCAGTTCACCAGATATTCCTTATCCAGAATGCTGACCTTTACTGTTTCCACATCTGACATTTATTCTTGCTCCAGAGCCTTGAGGCGGGAAATCATAGCTTCGACTTTCGTGCGAGCCAAATCATTTTTACGTAAAAGAAGCGTCCGTTCCGCTTTCCAGGCTTCCTGGTGTTCTTTTAGTTTGCGATTATCTTCGAGCAGAGTTTCGTATTGTGCGATCAGCTCGATTATTTTTTTTTCCAGATCGGGGAAACTCAAATTGTCCATCTTTAATCTTCTTACTTCAAGGCCAAAACTACTATAGAACCGTGACAGATTGCGGTCAATTACTAACCGAATGTTTTAGTAAGAATTATAGTCCATTTATCAATAACGACTGTGAACCAGAAGATCAGTGCTTGAATATAGCGACAGAGGCCCGGTTTTGCTGCTGGTTTCTTAAGAATCAAGCGGGTTTCTGGTGTGCGTTATCGACTGATGCTAGGATAACGCGATTGTTAATTTGGGTATTTTTAAGGCCAGTTATATGACCAATCAAGAAGAAAACAGCTTTGAACAACTATTCGAAGATCTTGCCGACGCTTTTCTGGAGCTTAAGGTCCAGCAAGAGCCGTCAGAAGTGCACGGAGTTTTAGTGGGAATGTTGGTTCAGGCGCCAAAGAAAGGCGTAGACGATTGGTTAGCTTTGTTGGATATGATCGATATGGACGTGTCCGCATTGGATGATCGAGCCAAGTCGATTCTTCAGGAAATCTATCAGGCCTCGCGTGATGGCTTAGCGTCAGATCAGTATGATTTCCAACTGTTAATGCCGGCGGATGATTATGAAGTTGGCGAACGTGCGAATGCCTTGGCGGTTTGGTCCAGCGGATTCATCACAGGTTATGGCATGGCAGCTGAGCATAAGCGTTCATTGCCGTCTGAATTAGTTGAGTTGTTGAATCATTTGCACGCGATATCGGAACTGGATGATCAGATGTCCGATTCAGAAGAAAATGAAAAAGACCTGTACGAGCTTTATGAGTATGTCCGTCTGGGTGTGCTGATGCTTCGTCAGGCGACCTTGGATGACACACCGGAAGATGATTCATCCGAAGGCAAAGTGTTGCATTAATTTCTGATGTTTAATGGCCTAAGTAAACCAATAAGAATCAAATAAGAGAGAAAGGCATGACTCAGTTAGCGATTTCTTCGAAAGAATACATTCAGCGTCGTACAGCATTAATGGAAATGATGGTGCCGAACAGCATCGCTATTCTGCCTGCCTCCGCTATCAAGATCCGTAATCGCGATGCAGAATTTAACTTCCGTCAGGACAGCGATTTTCAATACCTAACGGGCTTTAATGAACCGGAAGCTGTAGCGGTATTGATTCCGGGACGTGAACATGGCGAATACATTTTGTTCTGTCGTGAGCGTAAGCGTGAAGAAGAAATCTGGACGGGCTACCGATCCGGCCCAGAGGGCGCGATTGAGAAGCACGGCGCGCACGATGCCTTTCCGATCAGTGATATTGATGAGATCTTGCCGGGCATGCTTGAAGGCAAAGATCGTGTTTATTATTCCATGGGCTGTGATCCGCAATTCGATAAGCAAGTCATGGAATGGGTTAATGCCATTAAGGCCAAGGTTCGCAGTGGTGCGCATCCTCCGGGTGAGTTTGCAGCCTTGGATCATCTTCTTCATGACATGCGTCTCTACAAATCGGACGACGAGTTGAACATAATGCGTCGTTCTTCTGAGATTGCCGCGCAAGCGCATGTTCGTGCCATGAAAGTGTGTAAGCCGGGCATGATGGAATATCAGCTAGAAGCTGAATTTCTGCATGAATTTATGTTGAACGGTGCACGAGCACCTGCCTACAGCACCATTGTGGGTGGAGGCGCTAATGGTTGTATCTTGCATTACGTTGATAATGATCAGCCATTGAAGGATGGCGATCTGGTATTAATTGATGCCGGTGCTGAGTTGGACTTTTATGCCTCGGATATCACCCGTACCTTTCCTGTGTCAGGTACCTTTTCTGAGCCACAACGTTTGCTGTACCAATTGGTTTTAGACTCCCAGTACGCAGCGATTGAACAGGTAAAACCAGGGAATCACTGGAACGACCCTCATACTGCCGCGGTTCAGGTGCTTACTGAAGGCCTGGTAGAGCTAGGGCTCCTGGAAGGGGATGTAGAAACCCTGATTAAGGAAGAAGGGTATAAAAAGTTCTACATGCACCGTACTGGTCATTGGCTGGGAATGGATGTTCACGATGTGGGTGAATATAAGGTCGGTGATGAATGGCGCGTGTTGGAAACCGGCATGGTAATGACCATTGAACCGGGCTTGTATATCGCACCGGATTGTGAAGAAGTAGATGCCAAATGGCGTGGCATCGGTATCCGTATTGAGGACGATGTGATTGTCACCGAAACCGGTTATGAAGTGATGACCGCTGGTGTTCCTAAGGAAGTTTCAGAGATTGAAGATTTAATGGCTACGGCTTGATCATGACAGACGATACGAACGCGAGAGATTCTTTGGCTAACAGGCATTTTGATTTCGCCATTGTTGGTGGCGGCATGGCGGGATTAACTATGGCCCTCATGCTGGCCCCTGTATTGGAACGGCATCAAAAGCGACTGGTGTTAATTGAAGCTTTTGATGTGAAGGCTGGTGATTATCAGCCCAGTTTTGATGCCCGTTCTACCGCCTTATCAGAAGGTACTCGTCGCATCTTTGATCAAATGGGTGTGTGGTCTGAGCTTGCTCAACAAGTGGCTGAGATCGATCAGATTCATGTGTCTCAAAAAGGCGGTTTTGGTACGACCAAAATGACCTCAAGAGACTGTCAGGTGGATAGCCTGGGGTATGTCATTGAAAATGCCTGGCTTGGTCAGTGTTTGATGAACGCACTATCCAAATGCAATTCTGTAGAATGGATAGCGCCAGCCAAGGTGACTGGGCTAACCCAATTGCCTGAGGGCGTTGAACTTGCGCTCGATACGGGGCATGCCCTGTCTACGAATTTTTTAATGGTAGCTGATGGCGCACAATCCAGCGTCCGGGGGATGCTCGGTATTGAAGCCAGTAAAACGGCCTATAATCAGCATGCTCTGGTGTGTAACGTCGGCACCCGTTTATCCCATCAGAATGTCGCTTACGAGCGTTTTACTCCTGAAGGCCCACTAGCGCTTTTGCCTCTTACTAATACTTCAGGTATGACAGGCTCAGGTAAGACTGCTTTAGATAAGAACAGTTCGAATAACACCAGCCGCAGTGCCTTAATTTGGAGTGTGCCAGAAGATCAGATTGAACAACGTCTGGCAATGTCGGATCGAGAGTTTAGTCAGTTACTTGAACAGCAGTTTGGAACGCGCCTTGGCCCGATTACCAAAGTGGGCAGTCGAGCTTCGTATCCACTCAGTTTGATGCGAGTTACTGATCAGGTACGCCCGGGAATCGTGTTGCTTGGTAATTCGGCGCACGCTCTCCATCCTGTGGCAGGTCAGGGCTTCAACCTGATTATTCGTGACTTACTTTGCTTGAGTGAGGCGATTACTGAACGGCTGAATCAACATCAATCCTTAATGGAACTGAACTGGTTATCGCAGTATCAGGATCAGCGACAATTGGATCAATGGCTCACCACGTCATTTTCTCATTGGTTAATTGAACTCTTTACCAACGACGCTTCCTGGTTAACACGTTTAAGAGAGTTAGGTTTGATTGCGTTAGATCGCATTGCGCCAGCGAAATCATTGTTTGCCAGACAAGCGATGGGCTTGGGGTTGGGCGCGCAAGGTAATTACAAGCGTTAGTCGTAGTGAGAGAGAATAGGGAATAAGCGGTCTATGGACGCAGTAACTGAACGTTTTGATGTGATCATTGTGGGCGGAGGCTTAGTGGGTGCGACCCTGGCTATGCTGCTTACCTTGAATACGTCTGAGACGGCTAAAACGCCGATCAAAATTGGCATCATCGAAGCGGGCACGTTTGACCCAATGCTTATTTCTCTCGATTCCGAGGATACTCAATTTGATCCCCGCGTGGTGGCTTTAACGCACGCCTCTGAAAATATTTTCCAGCGCATCGGTGTCTGGCCATTGGTGTCGGAACTGCGCAGTTGTGGCTATGGTGGCATGTCGGTTTGGGATGCGGCTGGAACCGGTGAAATCAATTTCGCCGCCGAAGAAGCCAATGTCGATCACCTTGGGACGATTGTAGAGAATCGCATTCTGGTTTCTGCCCTTCGTCATCGCATCAGTCAACATGATCAAATCACCGTTATTGATCAGACTGCTGTCAGTCAACTTGGACCTGTACTGGTGAATGAGCACGCTGGCGGCGATCAGCAAGAACGCGTTCTCGGTCTCGATGATGGTCGCGTCGTGTCTGCGCCGGTTGTTGTGGCGGCTGACGGTGCGTTATCGGCGATTCGCCATATGGCGGCCTTTTCTACTCGCGAGTGGAGTTACCACCATCACGCCATTGTCACCACAGTTCAGACCGAACACTATCATGGCAATATCGCTCGACAAGCCTTTATGGACGAAGGGCCTTTAGCCTTCCTGCCTTTGCCTTCTGTGGATGGCAAACACTTCTGCTCGATTGTCTGGTCGCAACTGCCTGAGAGGGCGGAAGAGTTGATGGTAATGAAGGACGAGGTGTTTTGTGATGAGATTGGTCGTGCTATCGAACATCGTCTCGGCGAGGTTCAATGGGTCGATCGTCGTTTTTCAATTCCATTGAAACAACGTCATGCAAAACAATATGTGAAAGACCGTATTGCCTTGGTGGGAGATGCGGCCCACACCATTCATCCCCTGGCTGGGCAAGGCGTCAACCTTGGTTTATTGGATGTGGCGGTATTGGCTGAAGAAATTGTGGGCGCGTTTAACGCAGGTCAGGATATCGGTTCTGAGCCTGTTTTACGTCGCTATCAGCGCCGCCGTATGGGCAATAATCTATCCATGATGTCAGTGATGGAAGGCTTTAAACAACTCTTTACTGAGACCGCACCGCCGGTCCGTTTTCTGCGTAACTTCGGCATGAGCTTATTGAATCAACATCCTCTGATTAAGCGCCCAATCATTA
>Ga0255768_10004241_pt1 | contig 14058 bp, 9 predicted proteins | sample 071ome_33_FD_179983 | JGI IMG/M metagenome (GOLD analysis project Ga0255768, IMG submission 179983) | Coastal salt marsh microbial communities from the Groves Creek Marsh, Skidaway Island, Georgia - 071412AT metaG (version 2) | ecosystem: Environmental > Aquatic > Marine > Intertidal zone > Salt...
TCCCGTTCCTTCGGGCGGCGTTTGCGTTCGCTATTTGCGAATAGCGAATGAACGATCCGTTCCGCGTCGTCCTACTTGCGTCCTATTCTTCTATCTCTGGAAAACAGGCAGGATCAGTCCCGTCTGCGTATCTAGCAATAAACTCAATCTTCTTCCATACGGAAAGAGATTCGGTTTTCATTGTCCTTTCAGATAACCATTCAAACTGCTCACAAGTGAGAAGCATCTTTGGTTCTGGTTGGGCAAGTGCTAGGAAAAGAGGTAAAAACATAGGATGAACGTAAGGGTATTATACCCCTGATGCAGATATTTATCAAGTGAGTTTTGTAAAATGTGATACAAAACCCTACAGACTCAAAATTTTGCCGGGATTTTTTCCGACGATCCGGGGAATCACTTTCGCTTTTTCTTTTCGGGTGACTTATAACCCCACGTCTTGGGATTAGATTTCCCGTCAGTCCATTTCATTCCCCTAAAATCACGATACTTATCCCAATACTCGTCAAAGATATCAGACTGGAGACCTTGAACAACATCATACTTTTGCACATTATTATCGCCGTAAGTCACAAGATAGGAGTCTCTTGGTAGAGAACTATCATTCGCAAAAGATGGATCACAGTCTGCATGAATAATGTTAATGCCCTTTCCCATCAAGAACGACCTCCCCATTGAATGTCTGGATAGGCTTCTGAAACAATTTCTTTCGTAATGTTATACTTATCAGTGAGTTTCTTGTCTTTAATTAAACAAATAATCTCAGATTCAAGGGGGTGCAAACCCTCAAGAATATTGATAAACATTGTTTCACGACGAATACTACTCATACCATCATTACCACCTTTCAGAAAATGGTAAAAGTGTTTAAATTCTCTACGAATAGTAGTATGTCCTTGATTATCACTAGATCCCAGTGAAAATGATCCAGTCTCATGCATTTTACGAACCTCTTCAGTGATTTTAGTCGTCAAAGAACCACTGTGAGATGCTTGATCCTCAAATCCAGAATAAGGAACTGGACCTTCTGGAAGCATGGAAATAATCGATTCATCGAAGTTCCAAATAAGAACTGCTTTCAGAGAAGGATCTCCATACTTTTGCAGAACCTCAACTTTTTTAGCATTTGATCTTTGCTTCGATGCAAGATCAAGAACTTCAAATACAAAAGGATTTTTTGGTAGTTGTGGAAGAGCAGTAACCTTTATAGATTTTGGTTTTGTCGTACTACTCGTCGATGTCTTCTTCGTCGTTGCTTTCGTAGTCATGATAGTTTTCAAAATTAAATGCGATCACCTCATCTGGAATCAGGTTACCCTGATTATCAAACATTTCGGGGTGAGGTCTTGGAATCTCCCGATAGTTCATCATGTATTCTCTAGCAGTCCAACCAACCAATAGTCCCACTACAAGAAAAAGTACGGTTAGAAAAGAACCGAAAACTAAACTAATTGCGAGCATTTTTCTTACCTCGGGAAACTACTTTTCTCTTCTTTGACTTAAGTGAGAATTCAAAATAGATGGTAACTTCCCGATTTAGAAAGCAAACCATCTTTTCAAAGATGATGTGGAATGGTTGCGTTTGCTTTCTCTTACCTCCATGAAGAATAAGTTCAACGCCACGATTAACGCGGATCTTATTTTTATTTATGTTATTTTCAGACGAGTTGTTGTTCTTTGAGGAATTTGATTGTGTCAACGGATCCTCCTAATTTCTTTTCATCACAAATCACTTGAGGAAAAGTTGATCCTTCCCCAAACTCAGCATAGAACTCTTCTTTAGTAAAGTCCTCACCAAGAGTATACACCACAAAGTTACTTCCTGTCAACTCTAATACTGATTTTACTTTGTGGCAATATGGACAATTATCTTTAGAATAAACTGCAAAATTCATAGTTTTTTATTTTGTACTAATTTGTGTATCAAAGAAAAACATTTGCCAGAGTCTGGAATTTTCCATCACTGTTCCAAAATATTCGGATGCGGAATGAATACAACTCGCATCAAAAATAAAGAGGCGATTAAAAACATTTCCACAAACATCAACCGGTTCAAAATATGTACCGTCTAGGTGACATCCACCAGGAACTCCTGCCCAAGCAATGTCCCAACCTGGATCAAAATAAGTTCTAGCACCATCTTTCTTAGTAGCGTAAAGACTTGTTCCACACTGATATGGAGCGCCTGGAGTTAAGTATAGCATACCTCCCCACTTCTGACTATCACAGTGCCATACTAATGGTTCACCAGAGTGTGCATTTTGGAATCTCCCATTCATAGGATGAGTTTCCCATGCAGTTATTTTTTGTCCAATAATCTCTTCAAATGATTCTTTAAGACCTGGCCAAAGAAACTGTTGTTCAGTTCTTCTACCAATAAATCCTCTACCAAATCCACCTTCAACATACTCTTGCTGCAGTGCAAACTCTCTAACTGCATGAGGATCATCATAAAAATTATCAACAATCCAAACAGTTGGTTTTTTGTTGGATGCGAAAGTAAATGGTGATATTGGTTGCGATTGATCAATAGTTTTTTTATAAAGAAGACCACCTTCAATGGGAAGGACTTTTTCAAATCCCAAAGATTCTATAGATAAAACTGCTTCTCTTGTACCGTCAGACCATTCAACGTCATCCATGATACAGTATCCACCTTCGATTACTTTTGGTCCATACTTATTAATATCACGAACAGCTTGTTCTGTGTGTTGTCCATCTACATGAAGAAAACAAATATTATCAATCTCTGGAGCATCATCACTCTTCTGTTTAATTATATTCACATAATCATGAAGATTTAATTCATCCAAACCCTTTATGAATCTACCATAAACCTCATCAAAAGGAATAGATTTCCAATAGTTATGGTGAGGTCCCTCATATCCTTCTAAAGAAGCTTCTGTTGTCCAAGGATCAATACCATGAACAACTCCCTTACCTAATTCCATCAAAGAAGATGCAAGAGGAAATAAACTCTTTCCACCAAAAACACCAATCTCAACACAAACTGGATTATCAATGTCCTTTGATATTTCTTCCACACAGTCCATCATTAAATACGCTTTTTCTAGCGTACACCATCCCCATTGATCACCATATATTGAGTCAAATTTTTGATATAAATCTGCTATTTTTTCTCTAGCAGATTTTTTTACTGGACGATCTGGAAGTAAAAACTCCTTAACTCTAGGTAAATCAAAAATAATTTTTGGTAAATTTTCTTGAGGATAATTCTTAAGTATTGTATTTACCTCACCTGATGGAGAAATACTTCCTTCCTCCAATTCTAAGTTTTCCAAAAACTTTTTAGTTCCATCGTCAGTATACTTTTTATTTTCTAAGAAAGAAAATGTATCATCATAATGTGTAAAAGCTTGAGATTTTGCAATTCTTCTTTCGGCAGATCCCATCCAAGAAAAATGCCAACCAAGATCTTCGATATTTACACCATCATGATTTATGTAACCAATTGGATATGGGTTGTTAGCATTTGATCTAATTTGTGTTGGAGTTGCATTGCGAAGATGCATTTTGGTACAAATGAACATTCCAGTCCATGGTTTCGGAGTGTTAGTATCTTTAAGATACACTCTCAGATCAGCCCTACCCTCAAGATGAACAAGTGGTATTCTAATAACATGAGATAAACTATTTTTAATTATAGGAATAATCCAACTCAGATATTCTGGGTTAATGATTTCATCCATATCACTATGAATAAAAACAGTATCTTCATCATAGTCCTTAAGGACTCTGAGAAGAGAGTCTTTTTGCATTCTTTCTCTAACCCTTGATCTTAAAGAGTTAAGATTTTGATTATTACCCTCATAGCAATTAATTCTATCAATATCATTGATTATTAAATACTCATCCTCAGGAATTTTGAGATCGATTATTTTTATTTTATCTGTTGGAATATTCAGTTCCTCAAGTGTTTTTCTAAGACCATATTCTATAGGAACTCCACTTTGTGTTTTGTTTGATTCACAAATCACAAATTCATCAACATGATCTTTAAGGATATTATATCTAAGTTCTAAAATTTCCTTTCCGGTAGGATCAAAATATGGAAAAAAATCAACTATTTTAGTCATCTATTAAAACCCCAAACTTTTTTTTCTTACAAATTCCAAATCAAACTTAGTGTATTTTGAATCTAAGGATTGATTATTAAAAGGTGTTGCATATGAATTTTGTACATCATATATATCCCCCCATTTTTCTGATAGATATTCGAGTTCATTTATACTTCTAGAAGAAAATAATTTTGGTTTAAGACTTTCATCAATTCTCCAAGTTTGAGATCCAGAAGTAGCATAGTCCACATCTCCATGAAGATAATCAATATCTAAACAAGAAGATTTTATATTTTCCTTTTTCAATCTAATTAGATAATCAATATCTTCACAATAAGCTGGGTAAAGATTTTCATCAAATAATCCACACTTCTGGACAACCCAATCTTTTATCAAGAATAAATCATAACATCCACTATCATATCCACTGGATTTTTTAGAGTGAACAGTTCCAGCATCAGTATTTTCTGCTGCATTATACATTTTTTCCAATAAACCTGGAGTAAACATAATATCATGATTAGAAATAATCCAATATGGTTCAGTCAAATAAGACTTAATAATAAAATTCCACGATCCACTAACACCGAGGTTAGAAGGCATATGACAGACGTGAATGTTTTCAACCAAAGAATGTCCTGCATCACGTATATTATTCAATTCATCATCAATTTCACCCCTACCATTATTATTAATAACAAGTAAGTTTTTAACTGGATAATCAATACTATCAATTAATCTCTTCAACCAGTGAACTCCATTTACGATGGGAATTCCAATAACTGGAATTTGATTTTGTTGTTTTTTCAATTGAGAAACATCAATATGATACTGATCTTTCAAATATTTTGTGGTAGTGTTTTTTTCATATTGATTCATTTGATCCCAATTATTTTCAACTAGACTTTTAAAAGTTTCTCTACAATCATCATATTTTCCCCACCACCAAGAAGATAATGCCTTTTCAAACATCAAACAAAACTTACCACGATAATTATTCCAATTTCTCAGTGGTGTGTGATTATCAAAATCACAAACATCCAAAGCAATTTTACTATAATGATACCCATCCTCATAAGATGACTGCCAATTCCTCAATCGGCACATAGCATAATATGCTTCAGGTCTTCTCGGAAGAACAGATAAAGCTTGTTTAAAAGCACCAAATGCGTGGGCATTTCTGTTCCCCTGCATATCAAAACATTCACCAATATGAATTAGGCATTCGTAAGCAAGATCTAAATTTTCACCACACCTATCAGCACACCTCAGAAAAAAAGATATCGCTGCTGCAGTTTGTTCTATTTTTTTATATTCTATTGCTAAATTATAATTAGTTTCTGGATTTTCAATATCAGCAACGTACTCATAAAGTCTTTGATTAAGCATTGATAAATTCCTCCAACACATTTTCAGAAAGTTTTAATACATATGCAGCATTATCTTGAAAACCAAAAGTAATTAAATAATCATCATAATACTTACTCATACCACATGCAAACTCGATGTTTGCTCCCATAAAATCAAACATTGGCGATCTCTTAATTACATTCCAATTTTTATCCCAATAAGTAAACTGATGCCTATAGGTAGCATCTTTTCTACCAGCTGGGCTTCGATACAAAAAGGTTATATGATTAAGACAAAGATATCCATCTTTATAAGAAATAACTTGAGATCCTCCTCTTAAATCATAATCCATTATTTCCCCATCACCAACAAATAAAGTTTCACAAGTTACTCCATCAGAACCTCTATGATCTGAAGGTGCTGCAGGATCAGCATTACTAATATCACATTTAACAACTTGTGTTGGATTTGTCCATTTTACATAATGAAAAGGAAGATCTGTGACGGGCATCCAATTTTTTTCACAGTAACTATGACCTTCACCGGGGATAGGAATTCTATATCTACCAACTTCTCTAACAGAATCATCAGTTATTTCAAGTTCTGATAAATCCATTCTACCAGTACCAATAGTATCAAGATCTCTCCTAACTCCCGTAATGTAATACTTACCGTTCCACTTAATCATTCTAGCATCTTCCAGACCAACAAATTCCCATAAAGGTTTTTTATCTAAAAGAGAAGTATCGACTTTTAAGATATTTTTTGTGTCTAGATTTTCATCAAGGACGCAAAAGTAATTTGTAGTTGTTAAAGTGGGATCATTATCTGGATTTAAGTAAAGAAGCGGACCCCACTGGTGCTCATATACTCTTTTTTCCGAATGGTAAAGAGTGTACTGACAATGGCGTATATTTGCTATTATTTTTCCATCATCATCAACAAAAATAGTAGGGTTAAAAAGACCCGTACCATTTGTTAAGTGTGATGGAATAATTAAAGGCTTAATAATACCACCATTATCCAAGCAATGTTTTACAAAATTATTCATGCATCAATAACTTCAATAATCTATTATAATTTATAATGCTTTTAAAAGCAATAGTTTATGCTTGAGATTCTGCCCAAGAAAGTCTAGATGCAACACGATAAGAAGATCCAGAGTCAACTTCAGAGGTATCAATAACCGTTGCACAAATGGTAATAATATCAGGACCATTAGGGAACACATCATCTCCACCAAGTATAGAATTTCCCAGATCAGATAATCCATCAAGATTAAACGCTGAAGAAACACTCAGTCGTTTTCCTGTAGAGTCTGTAGAACCACCAGAAGCACGGAAGGAGTAAATCGTAGTTCCTCCACTAATTTGATCGCCAATATCATGTGCAATATATTCAGAAAGTGATGGTGATCCAACATTTTCATAATCCAAATTATCCAAACTTCCGTTGAGAATAACGGTAATTTTTGTATCATGAGAGACACTGATTCCCAATTCTTTCAATTGTAACTGCATTCGATTAATAATATCTCTAGTACCAACTCGTCCAGTAACATTATTGTCAACTGCTGGAGCAAGTCTAATACTAATCAAAGGTATTAAATCATTAAGATCAACTTCTGATTCTCCTCCAGATGCAGGAGCACCGATACTTACTGATGTTCCACTAGAAACAGATGGATAAATTGCTGGTGGCGAATTAAAGTAATATTGTCCAACGTAGATATAAACATTAAAGGCGCCTCCAGAGAAATCTGTAAACGAAACCGTTTCACCATTCAATTGTCCACCACTAGTATAAAGAGGAATACCCACGGTAAACTTAGAAGCATCTGCAGTACTGAACGGAATTTGGACATAATAGTCTCTAAGTCCACCACTTAATCTACGGTAAGTTAATGCACTAGCGCCAGATGTTGTTGCAGTGTCAGAGTCACCGTTTGTAAATGTTAGTGTATTACCAGCAGCAGTGAAGAGGTAACTATCATCATCATCAAATCCACCATCCATGATAACAGAAGTACCCCAGTGGAACAATGATGGTACATAAGTTGGTGTGCCTTCATTATATGCCTCATATCTAGCAGGAATATTACCAGATCTCATGTACGCTTCATTCAATCTATTATTATGAATAAATTCATGAACATACTTAACATGACCCTTAGTATCCTTAAACCCAAAACGAATCTTACCAGCACCATACCATGAATAATCAAGGTAAACCATCTGAATTTTATGAATATCTAAATTATAACCAGATGGTCCACTTCCATCTGCTTTATCAATATTCCATTGACTTTGTGGTATTCTGGTATCAACAGTTTTTGTAATCACAGCAGAAGTAGTTTGTTCTCCCTTATAATAAGGTTGAATATGAAGTTCCGTATTAGACTCAACACTAGTGATCTTATAAGATTGACCTCTCAAGACAATCATATCACCCTCTTCTAAATTGTCTTGGAATCTAGTATCAATTCCTGTTAAAATATTACTCTTGTATGTTGCATTTACTGATCCAGGAATTTGCTGAACAGAAGACCTTCTAACTGCATAAAGATTTTTTCCATTATATTCAAAGAAAAATCCATTTTGGAAATCAAATAGTCCAGCTCGAATACCAGCATTAGTATAATCTCTAATAGCGTATTCAACAAATCCTTTTGGATTAGATACACTTACAGAAGTTGATGATGTGTAAGAGAAAGTAAAATCAGTATAAGAAGTTACAACATATTCGCCATTATAAGCATTGCTTGTATCTATGTGAGTAACAGCATCTGTTGCAGCACTTACAAAAGTGTGATTTCCAGCATAACTAGAAGTTCCAACATTAACAACAAAAGTATTAGTAGTAACAGATTTAATTAAAAGAAGTTCTCCTCCACCAGCTGGATCTGATGAACGAGGATAAGCATGGTTTGTAGCGTTACTATCAAGATCACAAGTAAATGTTATTGAATTTTCAGCAAGTTTTACATATTCACCAGCTAAGAATCCATGACTGTTAACTGTAATTGTTAGGTCACCAGTAGAAGCATTATATAAAGCGTTAGTAGGCGTATATGAATTACGTTCTTCGGCACCAGATACAATAACATAATCTCCAGTAGTCAATCCATGAGGATATTCTGTGGTTATAGTAATATTGGTACCACTACCAGAAACTGTTCTTGCAGGTCTATATGGACTAAAGTTAATAGCCATTGAACACTGAATACCCTTACCAGACTGATAGCGGAAATACTTTCTTGTCTGACGGACAATTTGTGAGTCTGGAGATTTACCAGCAGTAATTTCTACACCACCATCAAATGGTCTGTGTAGGAATGTTCCATCTGCTCTTACATTTATCTTAGTATCAGTAAAATGATTAGCAGATGATGTGGTTATACCAGCTGGACTATTTAAAGTTAAAGAAGTATCACTAACCACAGATGAAACAATATTTGTCGAATAATTTCTAAGTGATGATCCTGTTGGTTCGCTTAATAAAGTAAAACTATCACCAACTTTGTAAGAAGTCAAGAATTTTGTATTGTCTCCAGTAACAATATTAGAAGAAGATGTAGTAGTAACAGTTCCCTTCGCTGCTGCTCTTCCGCTGATTGAAGGTATGTTTAGTCTAAATGTCCCCGATCCTGCTGAAGTTATAGAACTTTGACCGTTATTTGCAGCTTCATATGATATAGCTAATGTAAGATTCTTATCATCCACAACTATAGCATAATATGTGTATCCATTTAAAATTCCACCTAGTCCACTACCAGAAACAACATTATAAACCAATCTTTGCCCATTTAAAAGACCATGACCATCTGGTACATTTATATACCATGTTATATTAGTCAGACTAACATCAGCACTAGCAAATGAAATTTCTCTATTAGGAATTACTCCGTTAGATGTAAAATTAATATAAGTGCTTCCAACACCTGTTACACTAAAGTAATTATCCAAAACTCCAGAAATAGATTGTGTTTCTATATTTAAAGGTCCAGTACCAGTGGTAGAAAATTTAAGAGGTTGATTAGCGGTAGTTTTCAGTGAAATCCTGCTAGTAGTAGCAGAAGAAACTAAAACAGTATTTGCTGAAGAAGTACCATTTGCCCAACTTCCATATGAATTATCATTAGCAACTTGAGTTGCTATTGCACTTGCTATTTGAGCAAATGTTAAAGTAGTTCCGTTCAATCCATAGGCAGTGTTACCGGCTGAAGTGTTAGTTTGTAATAGTACCCTAATACGATAACCCGTTCCATGATAGGTGTAATTATTAGATGCAAATGTAGCAACGTTGTTATAACTGTTGTTACTCCAAAAAGCATTTCCAGGACGATATCCAGAAAAATTAGTATTTTTAAGTGCAATCTCCATACATATCCAACCACCCCAATTTCCAAAAGATCCACCCCAGCTACTATTAAACAATGGAGGATTCCATACACCAGACCAACTATATTCCCAACCATTACCAACAGAAGTGTAAGTATTGTTAGAAGACCAATTTGTAGTGAATCTTCTATTTGCATTTAAATTTCTCTGATATGCGTATCCAAATCCATTTTGTAATTGACTACCGTTAGTCCATCCAGCATTCAATGCAGCTGGATCATCAAACTGCCATACTTCAACCAACGAATTAGTATATGAGTTGTGATTATGTGGAGTAGCTTGATAATAAATACGATCAATCATATTAGATGGATATGGATTAATAGGGCTATTTCCATTACGATGAATAAAATGTTGTCCAAGATTGTATGGATTCCCAGTAAATACATCCGCTGCTGTGGGAATACTACTATTCAAAACGAACCAATGCCACTGTCTATAATAACCGGATGAGTCAAGGAGATAATAACGATATTCTGAACTAGAATTACCTTGCTGATGAAGACCATATTGAAGATCTTGATATTGAAGAGATCCACCAGAATCTTCTGTGAGTATCTGGCTTATACCTCCAGTATTATAGTAGGTATAGTTTCCAGAATTATTGAGGTAAATTCTAGAACTATGTCCAGCCGCAGCAATTGTAGATCTTATTGAATCAACAGCTGTGTTAACAGAAGCATAAACATTATTAATAGTAGTTGAACCCAAAGGATCTGGAGCACCTGTTGAAAGAGTAGGAAGAACCGCACTAGGATTTGAAGTAGTGTTTGGTGATATTGTTATGGTTTGTCCTTCAGTCAAATTGTGTGGACTTATATAGATATCCTCATCTGCGGCATCTACATATGTTGCTCCATCTGGAGCTGTTGCCGTTGTGTTTGATACAGTATATTGTTCTTTTCCGATAGTATTTGTCACATATAAACTAGTTCCATTACTCAATCCATGTTTATATTCAGTATATGCTGTAAGTGTTGATGGTGACCCACCATCGGTAATAATACCTTCAGATTCTAAAATTTTAATTTCAGATCCAACGAAAAAAGATCCTGGTATTATAGTTGTATATGATGTTCTTATATTTAACGTAGAAGATTGAACTGCACTAGAGATGTAAGAAAACGTATAATCATCAATAACAGTAGTTACAAGATATTTTCCATTTGCAGTTCTTGATGTTGTACCTTGAATTTCTATTGGGTCTCCCGTTGAGAGTCCATGTTCAATAGTAGTAACAACAGTTACAACATCACTATTACTTACTGTGTTTACTTGATTAATACCACCGATAGTAATGCCAGATGCTCTTGTGTAAACTGAAGGGACATTATCAACTAATTCTACCGTTTCCCATTTGGTCGATTGTAGCCCGTATTCAAAGTCAGTATCAATTAAGTTTTCTGGATTAGATACTCTAAATTTATTTACGGGATCTAAAAGAGATTCTGACGCATCTATTTTAACTTCTTGCTCATCTACTAAAATTTGAAGTTCATCACTATCACTCATTGATGTAGTGTTATAAGTCAAAGTTACCGTTGTCTGTTCATTAACGGTATCATAAGAAACACTTCCACCAGCAGATGGATCGGCAAAATTATAAATGATAACGTTATCAGTAACGTTTGTAATAAGAATCAAAGTTCTTAATGTCCAGTTACCATCAAAAGTAATAGTTTGTGCCGAGGCATCAAAAGTATAAGTATATACTAATTTTTTTGCCATTATATTTCAGTCTTTAGATGTTTTTTGTATTTATAATGCAGCGGCAAGTGCAACAGCGAGTGCGAAAGAAACACCCCCAGCACTACCAGCAGCACCCTGAGCACCGACACTAGCAAAGGCACCATCAAGACCTTGAATACCTTGACCACCAAGACCAGATATTCCCTGAACACCCTGAGATGTACTAGCAGAACCTTGAACACCAGATCCAGGAATACCTTGAATACCTTGAATACCTTGACCACCAAGACCAGATATTCCCTGAACACCCTGAGATGTACCAGCAGAACCTTGAACACCACCAGTGCCTTGCAGTCCTAAACCATCATTACCTTGAGTACCACCAGTACCTTGTGTACCTGTGGTTCCTTGAGGTCCAATTGTACCTTGAATTCCCTGAAGACCCAGATCACCTTGAATACCCTGAGATGTACCAGCAGAACCTTGAACACCAGATCCTCCAGAAGCACCAAAAGCTATATCCTTAATGGATCCTCCACCAGGAAGCACCGCACCAAATTTAACTAATCCAGCAGATAATAAATTACTTGGTGTTGAAGATGTAGTATATCTTAGAATTCCACTTACATAATATTTAACCGATAGACCATCATACAAAATTGAATACAACTTTGATGTTCCAGGAACGCTATCGGTATAAACAACCTGACCACCATAATATAGATCAACGGCAGGACCTGGCGATATCTCAAATCTAGCACTTAAAGAAGCTACGCTACTAGTTGGATTGTTCCCTAATCCAATAGCAGTTCCATTGGTACCCAGGGAATCAAATTTCCCAGAAAAATGACAAGGAGTAAAACCCTCATTGGATATTACAGTTCCAGCAGAACTTGCGCTATATGTTCCATATTGAGAACTAGATAGAGTTACACCTCCCGTTACATTGGCAGTCCAAGAGCTAAGAGCACGACCTAATTGACCTTGAATGCCCTGAAGACCCTGAATACCCTGGCTAGTACCAGCAGGTCCTTGAGCTCCAAAGCTTCCTTGAATTCCTTGATTACCTATAGCACCTTGGAGACCCTGAGTTCCTTGAAGAGCATCTGAGGTAAGTGATTTTACTACTAACTCACCACCCATTCCTGAGTGATTTTCACAATAATAATATAAAGTACTAGGAGCATCAAGAGGGACAATAAATTCAGCAGACGTTCCTGCAGTCCATCCCGTTGTATATGCAGATCCACCACCATGAGTTCCATCACTAGTGGTTGATAATGCAAAGGGATGTGTTGCATGAAGACTGTTGTTAAATCTATATTTCTGACCTTTAATTAAATAAATCGTACCTCTCTGTACGCCATCAATATAAAATCCATTAGAAGTGCCAGCTGGAACCGTAATAGTATACTCTTTAGCAACAAAAAGCGATCCATCTGGACCCTGAATTCCCTGAACAGATTCACCAAAATAATAACCATTTATGTCTCCATTAGAAAATTGACTTACGTTAGTTAATGATCCTCCAAGATAGGTGACGTTTAATTGTCTAGAGGCAGCATAGGAGTTAAAAGATGCTTGAATTAAAAATTTACCAGCTCCACCACCAGGCAAACTTATACTAAGAATATTTCCAACCTGGAGTCCACTAGTAGTAAAAGGTACACCATAATAATCAGTTGATGATACATATATCTGACCCTGTTTATTTGTAAATAAATTGCCCGTAAAATTCCATCCCCAATGTCCAGTTGATAGACTGCTCGACCCACCCGATGTTGTTACACTAGTATCAAACTCCCATGTTAAAGGAAGAACCGAAACTCCCTGACTACCTTGAATACCTTGAAGACCTATAGATGCATATGCACCGGCTGGACCTTGAGCTCCTCTAGGTGTTACAGTTAAGTAGTACTCATAGTTATTTGGCCAAAGAGTATTAGCACCTGATTGGCCATATCTGTATTGTGCAGTAAGATCATAATACTCAACAAAGTTATTTGATGGATCATAACCAGACTTAAACTGGATGGCAGAAACTTCCCACACAGTGGAGCTTTGTAAAAAAGTCTGCTTCGTTGTCGCAGTAATAAAGAATGGTGTACCTATTTGCAATATCGCATCCCAATCAATGTTAAATGCAGAATAGCGAGCAATGTAAAGATGTACGGTATTTACTGGATCAACATATCCAAACGTAGTGCTATTAGTTCTGAACGTATATTGTGGAGGTGCCTTTTGATATGAATCGGTACCGGTAGTATTGGTTATTGTATATACGGCTGTTAATGCTCCTGCTGGACCAGTAAGTCCTAGTGTACCTTGGGTTCCTTGAGTACCATCAGCACCCTGGCCAGGTGGACCTTGAACACCTTGATATCCCTGAAGACCTATGCTAGCAAAGGCACCATCAATACCTTGAAGACCTTGAAAACCTACACCATCAAAACCTTGAGTACCTGTAGCGCCTTGAGCACCATCTAGACCTTGGAAACCAAGACCATCATTACCTTGAACACCATAAGTTCCTTGAATACCAT
>Ga0255768_10004242_pt1 | contig 14057 bp, 4 predicted proteins | sample 071ome_33_FD_179983 | JGI IMG/M metagenome (GOLD analysis project Ga0255768, IMG submission 179983) | Coastal salt marsh microbial communities from the Groves Creek Marsh, Skidaway Island, Georgia - 071412AT metaG (version 2) | ecosystem: Environmental > Aquatic > Marine > Intertidal zone > Salt...
CCACCGGAAGGGTAGGATGGAGTAAAGTATTCAAGTCTGATGGCTACAAACCGCTATGGCAGACTTACGAACTACCTGTAGACGTACAGGTCGAGGAGCGGAAATATGGGTAAAGGCGGCGGATCACCCCAACCAAGTAGCCAAACGGTAACGCAGACCAACCTGCCAGAATACGCTCGTCCGTATTTTGAAAATCTTTTGCAACGGACTCAGGCTGAATCCTACAGGGATTACACGCCATACCAAGGCCAGCGTATTGCTGGATTCACACCGGGGCAACAACAGGTCCAAAGTGAAGTCGCTGGCATGCAGACTCCGGGTCAGTTCCAACCTGCTACTCAAATGACCAGTGCCGCAGGTGTGGGCGCTGCGGGATTAGGTATGGCAGGTGCTCGGTTAGGTGCAGGTGCGGTAGGTACAGGGCAACAAGCGTTAGGGTACGGAACTCAAGCGGGTCAATTCGGGGGTAGAGGCGCTGCAATGGGGCAACAAGCCGCTGGAGCAGGTCAACAATACGCTCAGATGGCTACCGATCCAAGCCAGATGCAGTCTTACATGTCTCCTTATATGCAGAATGTAGTCGAGCAGCAGAAATCAGAAGCTATTCGTGATGCACAGAAACAACAACTAGGTGCGAGCCTAGGGGCGGCTAGACAGGGCACATATGGTGGTGCTCGTCAACTCTTGGCACAGACCGAAAGAGAACGTAATCTAGGGTCACAACTTGCTGGTATCCAAGCGGCTGGCTCTCAAAAAGCATTTGAAGCAGCCCAACAGGCACAACAGTTTGGGGCTAACCTAGGGTTACAGGGACTCCAAACCGGTATGCAGGGGCAGCAGTTGGGTATAGAAGGCGCCAGAGCTGGTATGCAAGGTGTAAACCAAGCTCTGCAAGGCTACCAGACTGGACTACAAGGAGTACAAACAGGACTTCAGGGTTTGCAGCAGCTTGGGCAGTCTGGTGCTCAGCTTGGTCAATTAGGTACACAAGAACAGGCCGCAAACCTACAACGGTTGCAGGCACAGGCTGCGTCTGCCGGTGAGCAACGCGCGCTTGACCAACAGCGTATGGATATGTCGTATGCTGACTTCTTACGCCAGCGTGATTACCCGCAAGAACAGCTTGGCTTCTACAGCTCGATCCTTCGCGGCTTGCCAATACAAATGGGTTCTACGCAGACTGCGTATGCTCAGCCTCCATCAATGCTACAGCAGGTAGGTGGTCTCGGACTGTCTGCTCTTGGTCTGTATAACTTGGGACGATAAGAGATGAACGCATATAGCATCACAGCTCCTGAAGAAATCGCCAAGAAGTACGGTGGTAACAAGAAGAAAATTCAACAAGCTGCAGCACAGGGGTTAATTGCTCCTACTGAAGCAGTTATGGCGGGCATGTTTATCGACCGCATGCGTAACGCAGCGGCGCAAGAGCAAGCTCAACAGCCTACCGTCGCTGAACAGGTTATGAACCCACAGCCACAGATGCCACCACAGGGTATGGCGGCTACGCCACAGGCACAGCAGATGGCTCAGCGCCCACCTCAGATGAGCATGCCACAACAAATGCCTCGTATGGCTATGGGCGGCGGTGTTAATTCTATTGACTACGTTGAAGGTAATTATGCACCGGGTGGTATTGTTAGCTTTAGCAAAGGAGCCGTACTAAGTAAAGAACAGCTACTAGCTCAGCTTGGGCAAGCATATATGGCTGCTGGCAGTGCTCAAGAACGGGCTGATATTAACGCTCAGATAGAAAACATTAAAAAAATGGGCACCGTGACTAGCCCCGGCGGACAGGCTATAACTGACTCTCGTCTAAACCAAGATGCTAGCTTCACCGGCGCAGCGCCTCTTACTGAAACAAACCTGTTTGACCAACTCAAAAACGCTGAGCCAGCGGCAGTTCCCGGAGAGGCAGCAAGGCAAGCACGTATCGCTGCCGCTAATCCTGTGGATACTGCTCCAGTCGAAGAATCTTCTGGATTTACCCTTCCCGGATTCGATGCATACCTTAATAACATGCGGGCGGACACACAGGACGCTAAAAGGCTACAGCGTCAAGTTTCTAGCACAGACGATGCTGGGCTTGCTGCTATACCTGTAAATATCCCTGCTATGAGCGACATTGATATGTCAGGTAGAGATAAAGCGTTAGCAGGACAAAATGTTACCCCTGATGCATTTACAGGAGCTACAGTAGCTGCTGATCCGCTTTTAGATGCTGTAGAAAAAGGTAAACAAGTTGCTGGTAGATCTTCTACGGCTGGAGTTTTTTCTAGGGCGGATACCTCGCAATTTGACGATCCATTGGTGCTTTCAGAGACTGTTAGTGAGGCTAACCAACCAATTAGCGAAGGGCTCAAGAGTCTAGGTAGAAATATCGCTACCCCGTTTGCTGCACTTTATGATACGGCTGTTGGGCTACCCGCTGCGGTATTACAAAATACTTACGAATTTGGTAAGTCTAAAGTAACAGGCGAAACACCACAGTACGTAACTTCAGCACCCGCCCAAACGGCGTTGTTTGATAAAGAGCCTTCTATCAATATACCGTTCTATGAAGGTCCTCAGATGGGCCCACAGTCTGTTGAAGCCGAAGCAAAAGCTAAGAAAGTAGCAGCGGCGCAAGAACAAATGAAAGAAGACGCTGCACAGGCCGATGCTAATCTATACAGCTCAGCTATGAGTGGGCCTTCAACAAAATCAACCGCCGATGCTAATCTATACAGCTCAGCTATGAGTGATACCGCAGCACCTGTAACACTCGCAGATCAAGTTAAGCAAGCCAACGATACAGCAGAAGTGTTGAAACCTAAAACTGTCGAAAAAGATGATTCTGATGCGGCTGAAACAGCGCTCAAAGCGGCAAATGACCAAGCTGATGCTATGACTAAAGCTGCAAAAACCACCGCTAGCGACGACTTCCAAAAACAAATTGAAGACCTTATGAAACCAGCCGAAAAAGGTGAGTTCCGTAAGGAAATGGAAGCTCTGGTCAAGGACCGTGGAGCGCGACTCAAGTCTGCTAAGAAAGAAGCATTTAGCATGGCATTGCTACAAGCTGGTCTGGGCATGCTAGGGCAAGGTGGGGGGCAAACCGCATTGCAAGCGCTTGGTAAAGCAGCGCTACCCGCTACTAAAGACTATGCAGCGGCGGTCAAAGACGCTAAGAAAGAAGATCGTGATTTGCTCCAGCTTGGCCTCAGTATGGAGCAGATGGACGCCAAAGAATTGGCGGCTACTAAACGTGCTGTAGCTCAACTATATGGCAAACGCTCAGCAGCAATGCTTCAGGCTGCTACAAGTCAAGCTAACAATATGCGTACTACAGCGGCTAGTAAGTACGGTGCTGACGTTAGAAAAGAGGTTGGTCTAGCGCAAGCAGCGGCACAGAAAGCAACCGCCGATCAGACAGGTGCTTTGAGAAAACAGCTAAGTAATGTAGAAACCCTGCGTATGGAACGTTCTGAATTAAACGATTTAGTTGATAAACAAGCCAAAGCGCTACAAGAAGACCCTACATACTCAATGGCAAAAATGCTTGAACAAGCCGCGTATGCTAAGTTAGCAAAAGATCCTCAAAACGAAGCATTACGAGCAGAATATATATTAGCTCAGAATGAAGCTCAAAAAGCTCAAGCCGCGTTTATGTCCAATTCTCCTTATGCAAAATTGATACAGGAACAAAGAGGAGTAGTACAATCTTTGGGTACAAGTGCTGTAGACTTTAGTTCTCTCAACCCGTAGGTGCTTTATGGCTGATATACGTTTACCGAGTGGCAGAGTCATATCAAATGTGCCAGAAGGTATTGGGCAAGCGAAACTAAAAGAATTAGCTATCGCTAGTGGGCAGTTCACTGAAGACGATTTCACGGTAAAACAACCTACTACACAGTCTATGTACTCTGAGGAAGAATTGGCTAGAGCCCGTGAACTTGTGGCTCAGTCCAACCCCGGTATTCTCGATACATTACAAGAAATCCCCAAAGGCATTGCATCTGGTGCTGTAGGCATGACCGAATCGGCAGTGCTTGGTGCAGCTACTTTGCTTGATGAAGAAGCAGAAACGGCTTTTCGTGAGGATGTCAAAGAGTTTACCGATCCCATCCAACAGTATCTTCAGGCTGACACAGGTCTTGAAGACTCCGTCACACGTAAATTTAGTGAGGCATTAGGCTCGTTTGTGCCGCTCGCTGCGACTGGTTTCATTCCGGGCGTTGGTCTTCCTTTAGCAGCGGGTATGGGCGTAGGTGCTGGTGCTGGTGAGGCTAGTGAACGTGCCCGCGAAGCGGGAGCTACTGAAGAAGAACGTAGCCTTGCATCTGGTTTCGGTGCGCTTGTTGGTGCTACTGAAGTATTACCAGTGGGGGCTTTGGTTAACCGCTTCCGTAAGGGTGTAGGTGATGAGGTTGCTGCCGAAGCCGAAGGCTACATCATGCGTGCATTTAAAGCCGCTGGACAAGAAGGCGCACAAGAAGCCGCCGCTACAGTTGCACAGAACCTCATTGAACAGAATATCTATAACCCAGAAGCTGGTACATTTACTGGGTCTGGAGAAGCATTTGGATACGGTGCTGGTGTTGGCGGTTTCGTACAGGGACTGCTTGACCTAGTTGTAGGCCGTAGAGGAGGTGTGAGTGGACCAACTGACACAGGAGCAGCTAGAGAAGGCGTTCCTGCACCTGACGGGGACGCTGGAGCTGGACCAACTGCCGTTAGCCCTACAGATGATGTCGCGGGAGCAGTGGATGTACCTCCTGTCACAACTGCTGATGTTGGAGCTGGAGAAGGAGTCAGCGACTCTCCATTAGTACAGCAAGCTAAAGACGAACTAGACCGTGCAGAAACCCTGTTTACTGCTACACAAGCAGAATTTGATCGTAAAGTCGGTGAACTTGAAGCAGACGAGAGCTTAGATCTCACACTGGAGCAAGCCACGCAGGTGGTGCAGGAGCAAGATACAGAGTTAGTTAGTAAGTTAGAACTAGCTAAAGCTGACCGTGACTCTAAGCAAGAACTGCTTACACAAGCGCAGCAAAGAGAAAAACAGGAAGCCGATGCCAAGGCTCAACGAGAGCAGCCTAAAACCAGCACAACTACAGTAACAGGGCCAGATGGAGTAACTAGGTATTACACACCAGAAGTACAGGCGCTAAATAAAAAAATCAAAGCAGAAGTACGACGTATTGCGAAAAAAGAAAATATTACTAATCAAGAAGCCGCTGTTCGTGTGCGTGAATCTGATTTGTATAAGAAGTGGGATGAATTATCTCGTAAAGAACCTGAAGCCCCTGTAGCGCCAGAAGAAGTTAAACCAACGGATCGGCCTGTAACTAGAGATGACCCTGTTTTCATGGTTCTCGAAAAGGGTCCTGACGGCAAAGACGTAAATGTTCGGAAAAGAAAGGAAGAGCTTACTCCTGAACAAATTCAAGCAGAAATTGCAAAGGGGGAAGACCCTGCTATATTTGAAACACCAGCTCCTGCGGAGCCAGTACGTGCTACACCAGACAAAGAAGCAGATTTAGCGGCGACGCAAGAGCTGCTTGAGAAGGGCGGTATTGACCCCACTACTACGCCGGAACGTATCGAAAGACCCGAACCAGAACCTGAAACCCCTAGTCGTGCAACTTTGGAAGCGCGGCATCGTAGGGATATGGAAGCTAACCAGAAAGCGCGTAGACGTAGCGCTATAAAACGCATCAGGAAAATAAAGAAAGACGCTGGGCTTGCATATCAACAAGCGCAAGCGACAGCTAGAGCTACTGTGTTAAGTCGTTCTAGAAAGCAGCTTACGGATGAAGAAATTCAAACCCGCACACAAGCTATACTCGATTCATCCCCAGCGCTAGAGTTTTTACGTAAGGCTGCGGCACTTGAGCAAGAACTTAACGCCGATTTACAGGCTTTCGATCAGCCAACCACAGCGGAAGATTTAGAGCGTACTCGTGTAGCTTCTAAGCTAAACCAAACGTTACGTGCCGTTGAGAATATGGGCAAAGAAGGCACTGCTGAAGGCGCACCTACCGATGAGGCTGGCCCGGGCCGATACGAAGATAGCGATATGGAGCGGTTAGCGTTTACTCGTAACTTACCTACATCCAACAAGGTACAGTTTACAAAGTTCGGGCAAACTAATGGGTTTCCAGATGCACAGAAGAAAGACTGGCTACGGCCCGCTTATGCTTACGGCATCTATGCTTCAAAAACAAATAACCTTGACGAAATGATCGACATGATCGCTCATGATATGGCTTCGGGCTCCACTGAATTTAAGAAAAACCGTGGAGCAATAGAACCAGTTACTGGACGAGACGCGGGGAACATTACAGAAAAAGAAATACGGTTACACCTAAATAAAAAAGAAAATGAAAAAGTATCAAAGGAAGAAGCGGATCGTGCTAGAGAACAGATGGAAGCCGATCCAGAACGTATATTTGATCGTAATTTTAGCTATGGTATGGGCAATAAATTCATAGCAGAAAAAGCCGCTGAGTGGGTCATGAACAACATGTCTCCAAAGGCTAGGCAGCGTATGAAGGCTCGTATTGAGCGCTTCCGAAATAAAGAAGCTGGCGTAAAACGTATCCTCAATGCTATGAACATTACATACGATGAAGATATAGCGGCGGTTGAAGTTAGAAACGTCGAACTGCAAGAGACGGCAGAAGCTAATAGAGATGCTGCAGAAAAACCAATAATCGCGGCGTTAAGAAAAGAAACAGATGCGATACGCAAAGAATTTGGCGCTGGTTCAATACCTGCGCTTTTAAAAGGACAGACTGAAAACGGCGGCGTGCTCCAAGATTTAGATGATTACGCATTAGCGAATATCTACAACAAAGTGGCAGAAGTAGCTGCTAACTCTATGGGTGTTGATGTATTTCCCAACGTAGCCGTTGCGGAGGCCCTAGAAACCGAAGTAGTCCAAGACCTAATCCAAGATATGAAAGTCGCTGGTCGGTTTAAGCAGCGTAAGAAGGTTACACCTAAGTCTAATCAAGAGGCTGTAAGTAATCTATCTGAAGCCATACTAAAACAACAGCAAGAAGAAGCGACCGCACGTGTCCTGTCAATGCCTGAAGCCAAAGCGCTAGAACAGGCTTATATAGATGAGAATTTAGCACCTGAAGAAACAACGCTATCTGACGTTGGCGATTTGTTTGATATTGGTAACGTATTGGAGCTTCCTGCTAATGCTGTCCTTGCAACGGAGTCAGATGTACACCCAGCAGTGACTATGGCGTTGAAGGAAGGTAGCTTGTTCCAAGCATTACGTAGACTAGCTAACCTAAGTGCAAACCCACGTATAGCAAAGACAGCAAAAATATTTGCAGAGAACCTAGGCGACACACGCATTGTGATGGAGTCTGGTCTTGTTAATGACCGAGGCGAGGAATCTGCTGGCTTCTTTGATCCGCAGACAAACACAATCACACTTAACGCTGATATGCCTATCAAGGCACATACGCTCTTACACGAAGTTAGCCATGCGCTTACTGCAGACACACTAGGTAACCCACAAGCAGCGATTACCAAGCAGCTAACTAAGGTGTTTAACGAGATTAAAGGTCGTCTAGGCACTGCGTACGGCACAACTAATCTTGATGAGTTCGTTGCTGAGTTCAAGAGTAACGATGAGTTCCGCACGATGATGCATGGTGTTACAGCTACTGGCGACACTATATCTGCATTGGAGCGGGTTACTCACATCATTCGTAACTTCTTCCGCCGTATGCTTGGGCTATCACCGAAAGGTCGCATCGACTTGACTATGGATCAGATCGACAACTTGATTGACTCGATCCTAGACCCTGCACCGCCTTCCTCCAGCCGTACAGCTATGCACCTGCTTAGCGGGCGTAAGGGCGCCACTACACTCTTTGAGCGCTTGAGACGCGATATGAGACGCGAAGGTGGTGTGCTCACTAAAAAGAAAGCGCAAGACATATCAGATAAGGTGGATACTGTAGTTAGGTCGTCTATTCCTAACACAGCTAAAAATCTTGCTCTTGGCGGTGCTGACTTACTCGTAGTTAACGAAATCGCAGAAAGTTACGGTCTTGGTGATATAGGGTTCCAATTACAGCGTGTTATCGAAACGCAGCGTGACCGGTTACGTAGACGAGAAGAATCTATTCAACAGGAGCTAGATTCACTTGCTGATTTCTTTGCTAAGGAAGGAAAGTTAGCGGAAGAGACGTTTGATGATCTTATCTACCACGAAGACTTCGGTGCAACACTGTATCAAGTGGACCCTGCACGTGACCGTAAAAATTATTTAAACAAGGATGGCACGCCAAAGATTGATGACAACGGTAACGACCTAGCCGCCGTTTGGGATGAACAGCACAAGTTCTTGGAGCGTCTGCCACCCGACCAACGTAAGCGCGTGCTACGCCGGTTTAAAAAACATCGCCTGTTCTATGCCAAGCAACGTAGAGATTTGATTCGTATTATTAGGGGCACGCTTGAAGATGTTGCTCCGGGCCGTGCTAACCAAGCATTTAGACAAAGCCTACTGGACAAACTAGCGGCAGAACAGAATACGCTTGAGATTTACTTCCCGTTGGAGCGTAAAGGCGACTTCATGATGGTGTACAACATAAAACCAGAACTGGTTAAAAAAGGTGCCCCAGCATACGAAGTGCGTATGTTCCAGACACTAGCGGCTCGTAATCGTGCGAGAGAGTTACTTGAAACTCGTGATGACGTTGACAAAGATTCCATAGTGTTTAATGACACTGGTGCCACAGAGCAGATAATTGAGAGGGCACCGGCTAATTCATTTGTATCGCAGTTATTGAAAGCCTTGGATGCAAACGAAGCGCTTAAAGGAAATACAGAGTTCAGGGATCAGGTGCTACGCACATTTGTACAAGCGCTGCCACAGACAGCTCTTGCCCGCTCATTACAAAAACGTAAAGGCGTACGCGGTTTCGAGAAGAGCGCTATCTTTGCGTTAAAAGAACGTGCGTTTGATTTTGGTCGTCAGATTGAAAGATTGCGTACAGTCAAGGGCTTAAACGCAGAAGAAGCGCGTTTGAACCGTATCCTAGATAATTTACCGTCCATAAGCACAGTGCTACAAACCGTAGCCGATAACCCTAACTTGACTACTGCCCAATTAGCCAATCTTATGGGCACTACACCTACGTACGTTCGCCGTATGTTAGAGCTAGGTAACACAAAGAATCCTCAACGGCGGGCAGAAAAACTAGAATCGAACGCTAAGTTGATAGGCGCAGAATTAAAACGACGTATCAAGTTTGCTCGTGAAGGCGCAAACAATAAAACTATTGAGAAGGTAGTTAAGAACGTAAACCAGTTCGCTTTCTTGTACACCATTGGCTTAAACGTATCTTCATCACTGGTCAACTTGTCGCAGGTGCCACTGTTTGTGTACCCGTATCTAGCAGGTGAGTACGGTTACGGTAAGACTTACACTGCTATACGCAGGGCAATGAACCAAGTTGGTTTCCTGAATAACAACATTGAGCGCCATTACGACATCAATGTAAAAGGTGAATTTAGCCTGAAGCCAGACATTGACCCTAACTCTGCGAAAGGACAACTTTTGCTTGATCTCATGCCTATGGTGCAAGAAGCATCGGTTCGTGGTCTTTTGAATCAGACTAACATTGCTGACGTGCTTGGTTTGGGAGAAAGTAGATCGCTTTTGGATACTATCACCACTGGTTCGGCTTTCATGTTTAACCACGCGGAACGCTACAACCGTCAGGTCACATTGATGACTACGTATCAGCTAGAATTGGATCGCCAGCGTGAGTTGAACAACAAACGCCCTGAAGGTAAGAAACTACCAGACAGCATTGTGCGGCAGAAAGCGATAGATCATGCGGTAAAAGAGACCCAGCGCACTAACGGTGGCACCGTGCTTGAAACTGGTATGCGTTACGCTCAGCAGAACGTAGGTCGTGTAGCTCTGATGTATAAGGGCTACGGTGTGCGGATGTACACCACTATGTTCCAAGCAGCTAGAGATTTTGTTAAGGGTATGTACCCCGGGGCAGATGCTGAGTCTAAGCGCAAGCGCAACATCGCAATGCGCCAGTTAGCTGGACTGCATGGGTCCTCGCTAATATTTGCTGGTGTGTACGGTATGCCTATATACGGCATGGTGCAGATGATGTACGACCTGTACGCAGACGACGATGAGGATGATTTTGATACAGCAGTGCGTAAGTACATTGGTGAGGGATACTTCAAAGGAGCAATCAACGAGCTTACAGGACTTGATGTAGCTAGCCGCGTACGTCTAAACAACTTAGTGCTGCAGGAAAACCGTTACAACCTTAACGCATCACCAGAAGAAAACATCTTGTTCTATCTTGGTGGTCCAGCATTAAGTACAGGCAAGCGGTTTGCACGTGGAGTGTCTGATCTCGCTACAGGTGAAGTACAGCGCGGTATAGAGAACTTGTTGCCAGCCGCTGTTACGAACGCATACAAGGTATCTCCGATAGGTCGTTATCAAGAAGACGGCGGTATCTACACTCGTCGGGGCGACCCAATCTACACAGATATGACTGCCGGTGATCTAACTGCTCAGTTCTTTGGTTTCCCACCCGCTGAATACATTGCACGCCAAGAGCGCAATCTGCGTGACAAGCGCGTAGAAAAATCAGTGACTACCGAACGTACAAAACTGTTGAAGCAATACTACGTCGGGTTACGACACGCCGATGCCGATGCGATAATAGATACAATGGATAAGATTATCGAGTTCAATCTTGAGCATCCATACGCGATGATTGATCCTAAGTCTATTGAACGTTCTATGAAACAGCACGTTAAGTCTTCGCAGGAGATGTTTGATGGGGTGTCTATTAGCCCGCTGATGCGTGAAGCGATTCGGATGAGTCGTATGGAGTACGACTTCTATTAAAAAAAACCCCGCACAAGGCGGGGCACAGCTTAGGGAGTCAACCCTTAGAGGTAACCACGAAAAAGCAACAGTGAACACTGCCTCAAGTTTCGTGAGTAAACTGTATACTAAAGCCGCCACACACGTAAACCCCTAACTCCTTCTTCGATAACGACTTTTGTCAAAATCTTGTATTTAAAGCGGCTAGTGACCGCTTTTATTTCATTTCGTGCCGACTTTGGGTCTAAACAGGGTATAAAAAACGAATACCCCCGTTTAAAATTACGCCAGTTAACATCGTAACTAACCTTCTCCACTTGCATTTACGGTTTCCTCAACCTCAAGCATTAAGTCCATGTCAAAGAACTCGCTGTTATCGCAGTCAAGCACCAGAGATCTGGTGGGTGGGGACGTTACCTTCATGCCTTTTGACATGCGTTTGTACACCGTTTCCTTGAGAATCCCTTTCTTTGTAAGGTCTTTTAGGATTCCCTTGTAGTTCAAGCGGTATTTCACACAGTCTTCTTTGAACGCCTTTGCTGATATGTACATCAACTTGGTGTCAGGCTCATACCGTATATAAAGATTGCCTCTAGGCTCCATCAGCGGTAGGGCGGGCATTTTAGAACGCGAGTCCACATCGTCGTTTACGACAAGAATGTTCTGCATATGGCGGTTAATAAAATCACCGATCACAGCTACTACATCATCTACAGGCGTGCGTACGTCTTCACGTAGCTCAGGCAGTAACTTTGCGCCACACCACTGGTATATACGCATAACGTCCCAGTCGATAAGCCCTAGATTCCGTGCGATCAAACCACCTGTAATGTTTGCGGCAATAATTGCAGACCAGAAGCGTTCTTTCTGCGTGATCTTAAACTCACGGTCTACCTTCTCTTGGATCTGACGTATAGCGCCCTTTACTTCTTCTAGGTTATTCACAAGGTATTCAGCATATATATCGCCTGCGTGCCCATAGTTCTCAGGGAGTTCAATGTCGAACATATACTTGGCGGCTACGTCGTTAGTGATTTCTTCGCTAGTAGGGATCTTGTACTCAATAATCCGCATCATCTCTGCTTCTGGGCGGTTCTTAGCCGCCGCCAGAGCTTCGTAAAATGAGCTGTTTGCAGACGTAGTGACCAAAGTACACCAGTTGGTCAGGTTCTTACGCAGTTCGTTAGTTGACTGCTTCATCCGCTCTTTCCATTTACCCTGCGATACACCGTATGCAAGATCAGATACTTCTTGTGGAGCGCACTCAGTCATCTCGTCGAGTGTTACAGGTAGGTTGTTATGCACACCGAGGCGCATAAACTTAGCGTTCATAGTGTCAGCCTTGAGTCCAGTTAGACCCTTTGGGTGCCCCCATACACTGTTCTGCATGTATAGCACTGTAGACTTACCATCCCCGGAGCCTTCCGCGACCAGACTTACAAGCGCACCTTGCTGACCTGTGTGTTTGAAAATCGGCGCACCGAAAGCACAGAGTGTGGCAAACGCTTGTGGTTCAAGCCCTTTTTTGCCATAGATACCGAAGATTTCTTTCCACTTGTCAAAAGACCCAGCTTTTTGCATATGGGACACGAATGACTCTGTTGATGGCGACGGAGGTGTGTGATACGTACCGTCTGCGGTTATCTCTCTATCTCCAATGATAAATTTGCTGTCATTGTCAGCCCATCCAAACTGTAATCTCATAAGCTCTGCCTTCCTTCTTGACTGCATCTCACGCACAAAAGCGGTGATGTACCAACTCAATAACTCACTTTTTTTACCGTTACCGCAAAGCACACCATGCTCCGCTAGTAGCTTCCTGACTTCTCTAGGCTCCGTTAGTTGAGCATTAGGTATGATGAACTCAAGTACCCCGTCATGCGGAGTGTGTAGCTTAAAAACTACTACGTCCTTTTTAATAGGGTCCTTCATACGCTTTAACACGTACAAATCATGCTCGTAGACTAATACAGGTTCTTTCTCGTCTTCACCGGGGTCATACCAGATACCACCTGCTTTACCACGGAAGAATGGGAATGGATACTCAGGGATTTTGTACTTCTCTTCAACACCGTCTTCTTCGATGCTGATAATGTTGTCCATCTCACTGGCTTTTTCTATCTCGCGGCCAAGCACAATGGGGCTTTTGATCTTGCCTTTGAATGGGCAACCATCACATCCACCGGGGTTGTTTGCCTCGAACTTTTCGCAAGTATGTGGCCCAAGTATATGTTTTATCTTGTATTCTACGTTGCTCGGGTCGTAGTCTGGATAGTCCTCAGACAACTTGTGTATAGCTTTGTCTTTGTCTGTACAAAACTTTGCGATAGATAGAGCATTGAACCATCTAGGCTCCACTAGAGTTTCACGGTCTTCGTAACAAGATAGTAGCTGTTGGCATCCATCACCCTTACCACTACGGAGCATAATCTTCTTGAAGCTGTTAGTCGTAGCATCAGCAAACTGCTGGCCTAACGCAGTTAACTCACGTTTTGGTGCGGTCTCAACTTTATCTTCTACTCCAAGTATGTCTCGTAACTCATTGAAATCTATAGCATCAGCTTCCTGAACTACAGATACTGGCTTAGCTGGATCGTCCTTAAAGTTGAGCGTACCCGGTACTCTAAGTACACGCGCAACCTCAAACACCGCAGGGTCTACATATAGCTCATGCGTAAAGCACAACTCACGTAGGCGGTGTGCGACTGGCTCCCACTGCTCTCTGGTTACTTCTTCAGTCAGTGCCCAGTAAACGTGGATACCACGGCCAGAGTTGACGAGTATGGGGTCGGGTAGTCCTACCAGTTCGCAGAAAGCATCGAGTGCTTCCTTACCACTGTCTTGGTCTTCATAACCGTCAGGGCGTCCTGTCTTTTCGTTTACCTTTGCCTTAGTAGGGCCACAGTCTATGTCAAGCCAAAAGGCTTTTAGTGACTGTACGTTGTCTTTCTTTCTGTCTGCATCTGTCTGGAATTTAGCTACCGCAAAGAACGCATTGCGCTTATCAGCTACAAATTGCTCTGCTAGTTCATCTAGTTCTTCGCGGGTTTGTACAAGTTTCTGTACAATGCTCCTCCCTTTGATACCGACAGCGCAGAACCAACCGTTTTTTGGCTGTACTGCGTCTAATAGGTCGAATGTCATCCCTAAATCCTTGCTGTGTAATTTT
>Ga0255768_10004245_pt1 | contig 14054 bp, 9 predicted proteins | sample 071ome_33_FD_179983 | JGI IMG/M metagenome (GOLD analysis project Ga0255768, IMG submission 179983) | Coastal salt marsh microbial communities from the Groves Creek Marsh, Skidaway Island, Georgia - 071412AT metaG (version 2) | ecosystem: Environmental > Aquatic > Marine > Intertidal zone > Salt...
TCACCACCTTCTTTAATTTTGTCAATTTTTTTTAACAAACTTGGATGTACAAAAGGTCCTTTCCAAACTGATCTAGCCATAATTATTTTCTCTTCTTCCTTCTTGATATAATTAATTTATCACTTCTTTGTGGTTTTCTTGTTTTAAGCCCTTTAGCTGATTGACCCCAAGGAGAAACAGGGTTTCTACCACCTGATGTTTTACCTTCACCACCGCCGTGAGGGTGATCAACAGGGTTCATAACAACGCCTCGTGATTGTGGTCTTTGACCTTTCCATCTCCATCTCCCAGCTTTTCCATATTTAATATTTTTTTGATCTGGGTTTGATACAGCACCTAAAGTTGCCATGCAATTTAGTGAAACTTTTCTAGTTTCACCAGATCCTAATCTTATGATCGCATGATCTCCGTCAAATCCTGATAGAGTTGCAGAAGAACCAGCTGATCTTACTAGTTTACCGCCTGTATTTGGGACTAATTCTATATTGTGAACAGCACTTCCGGGAGGAATATCTTTTAACTCCAAGCAGTTTCCAACTTTAATTTCAACATTTTTTCCAGCTTCAACTGTATCTCCAACATTTAAATTTTGTGGGCAAAGAATGTATTTCATATCATTGTCTTCATATTTTATTAAAGCAATATGGGCTGTTCTGTTTGGATCGTATTCAATTCTCTCGACTACACCTTTGATATTTCTTTTTGATCTATAAAAATCAATAATTCTGTATTTATGCTTATGACCACCTCCTCTGTGTCTCGAAGTAATTCTTCCTAAATTATTTCTTGCACCTGTAGAATGTTGACCAACAGTCAATGGTTTGTAGGAATCGCCTTTCCAAAGTTTACTTTTATCAACTAAAACTGTTCCACGAACTGATTTTGTATATGGTTTAAATGATTTTAATGCCATGGTTAAATTCCAGTAGACAGATCAATGCTCTGTCCTTTTTTTAGAGTTATAATCGCTTTTTTGAAACCAGGTTTAGTAGATAGTTTACCTTGTTTAATTTTCTTTTTAGTCTTCGTATTAACAATATTCACTTTAACAACAGTTACTTTAAATAATTTTTCAATATTCTTTTTTATAGTTTTTTTATTAGCTCCAGAATGAACTTTAAAAACAGTTTTATTTTGTTCAGACAAAATTGTAGCTTTTTCTGTTATTATTGGTTGTCTAATAGAGTCTATAGAATTAATTTTTTTCATCTAAAATCCTATTTTCAATTTTTTTAATTGAGCTCGAAGTGAAGATAACATTTGTATATTTAAGCATATCGTAAATATTAGCTCCATCATCACTTATAATTTTTATATTTTTAATATTTCTTGCTGATCTTGAAAAATTCTTCTCTGAGTCCTTATCTGAAACAATCAAAGCGTTAGATAATTTATTTGCTAATAAAAATTTGTTAAACTCTTTAGTCTTTTTAATCTCTTTTTTAACATCTGAGAGAATGTGAAATTGTTTATCTGTATTTTTTTTAGCTAATGTTTGCGCTAATGCAAGTTTTCTTACTTTTTTATTAATTTTTTTAATTTTGTAAACCGCACCTTTAGGTCCGTGGGCTTGACCACCACCAACGAATAGTGGTGCTTTTCTGCTAGCATGTCTAGCTTGACCAGTGCCTTTTTGAGCATAAATCTTTTTAGTAGAACCTTTAACTTCATTTCTTTGCTTTGTTTTTGCAGTTCTAGGCTTTTGATGATTAAGCTGCCAATCAATAACGTACTTAATTAACTTGTGGTTAAATTTTAAGTTCATTATTTTATCAGACACATCAATTGTCTCTGATTTTCCACCATCAATATTTAATAAATTAAATTTCATTATTTCTTTTTCCCTTTAGATGCTTCTGCTGCTTTTATTTTTGCCTCAATTTTTTCTAATGTTGTTTTCTTTTTAATATCTTTAATAGATTTCCTTAATAAAACTGTAGAGTTTTTTGAGCCAGGAATAGAACCTTTTAGATACAAAAGATTATTCTCTAAATCAGATTTAATTATTTCAAGATTTAGCATTGTCCTAAATTTATCACCCATATGCCCAGCCATTTTTTTTCCTTTAAATACTCTGCCTGGATCTTGTCTTTGACCAGTCGAACCATGTGATCTATGTGAAACTGATACACCGTGAGAAGCTCGGAGTCCGCCGAAATTGTATCTTTTCATAACTCCTGCAAAACCTTTACCTATTGTTTTAGATCTTACATCTACAAATTTAATATCTTTAAGAATTTCTAAACCAACTTCATTACCCTCTTTGTATTCCTCTACTTTTTCTAACCTAAATTCTTTTAAAACTTTTTTTGGCTCTGTATTTTTTTTAGCAAAATAACCTTTCATTTGCTTTGTTAACTTAGAATTTTTAATTGGAAAAAAACCTACTTTAACTGCTGAATATCCACGTGACTCTTTAGTGTAAACATCCATTACTCTACCCTTTTCAACTTTTATCACTGTAACAGGAACTGATTGACCGTTAGATAAAAATTCACGTGTCATTCCAATTTTTGTTCCTAATAATCCTAACATCATAATTATATTTTAATTTCTATATCAACACCTGAAGCTAAATCTAATTTCATTAACGCTTCAACAGTTTGAGGAGTTGGTTCTATTATATCTATTAATCTCTTATGTGTTCTTGACTCAAATTGATCTCTACTCTTTTTATCAATATGTGGTGAACGTAATACTGTGTATTTTTCAATTCTTGTTGGTAAAGGTATTGGTCCTTTTACCTGTGCACCCGTTCTTTTAGCTGTATTCACAATTTCCTCTGTAGATAAATCTAAAATTTTATTATCATAGGCACGTAGATGAATTCTTATATTTTGTTTGTCCATAATATTTAAGCTAATTTCTTTGTTACTTCGTCTTGAACGTTTTGTGGAACTTTATCATAGTGGCTAAATTGCATAGTGTATTGAGCTCTACCTTGTGTTGCAGATCTCAAATTATTGATATAACCAAACATATTCGCTAAAGGCACTGTCGCAGTAATAGCTGTTGCATTTCCTCGTGGCTCTGTAGATCCAACTTGACCTCTTCTACTGTTTAAATCTCCAATAACGTCTCCCATAAAATCCTCAGGTGTTACTACCTCAACTTTCATTATGGGCTCTAAAAGTTTTAATGTTGCTTTTTGGCAGGCTTCTTTGAAACACATTCTAGATGCAATTTCAAAAGCTAACACGCTAGAGTCAACATCATGATGTAAACCATCAAGAATAGTTACTTTGTAATCAATTATTGGGAATCCAGCTAGAATTCCACTATCTGCAACTCCTTCGACACCTTTTTCTACTCCTGGAATAAATTCTTTTGGTATTGCTCCACCTTTAACTTTATTTTCAACTTCCCTTCCTTTTCCTGGCTCAAGTGGTTCAACACTCAAAGTTACCTTTGCAAATTGTCCTGCACCTCCACTTTGTTTTTTGTGAATGTAAGTAACTTCTGAGGTATTTAAAATTGTTTCTCTATAAGCCACTTGCGGTGCTCCAATATTTGCTTCAACTTTGAATTCTCGTTTCATTCTGTCTACAATAATATCTAAATGTAATTCACCCATCCCTTTAATAATTGTTTGACCAGACTCCTCATCTGAGGTTACTCTGAATGAAGGGTCTTCTTTTGCTAATCTACCTAAGGCTTCACCCATTTTTTCTTGGTCTGCTTTAGTTTTTGGTTCAACTGCAATTTCAATTACAGGGTCAGGGAATTCCATTGGCTCTAAAAGGATAGGTTTAGCTTCATCGCACAATGTGTGGCCTGTTATTGTGTATTTTAATCCAGCTAATGCAACTATGTCTCCCGTTGAAGCTTCTTTAATATCTTCTCGACTATTTGCGTGCATTAAAAGCATTCTTCCAATTCTTTCCACTTTTTCTTTAGATGAATTATAAATAGAACTACCAGCAGTTAGTTTTCCTGAATAAATTCTTATAAAAGTTAAAGATCCTACGAAAGGATCGTTAGCAACTTTAAAAGCAAGTGCTGTAAATGGTTCTTCATTTCCAAATTTAACATCAATTTTTTCTTCTGTACCAAGCTTAGTACCTTCAATTTTTCCAATGTCTTTAGGGCTAGGTAAATAATCAATGACAGCATCTAATAATGGTTGAACACCTTTATTTTTAAAAGCCGAACCAGTAATTATCGGTACGAAACTAAAATTTAATGTTCCTTTTCTTATACATCTCATTAAATCAGCTTCTGATGGTTCTTTTCCTTCAAGATAAGCTTCCATTAATTTTTCATCTTGCTCAACTGCTAACTCTACTAATTCTTGTCTATATTTTGCTGCTTGATCTTTTAAATCCGCAGGTATTTCGCCAATGTCAAATTTTGCACCTAAATCTTCGTTTCTCCAAGTGATACCTTTCATTTTAACTAAATCTACAACACCCTGAAGGTCTGACTCTATACCAATTGGCAATTGCAATACTAAAGGAACACAACCAAGTCTTTCTTTAATCATTTTAACGCATCTAAAGAAATCCGCTCCTGTTCTGTCTAATTTATTGACAAAACAAATTCTTGGAACTTTATATTTATCTGCTTGTCTCCAAACTGTTTCTGATTGTGGTTCTACTCCAGCGACACCATCGAAAACAGCAACTGCGCCATCTAAAACTTTTAACGATCTTTCTACTTCAATTGTAAAATCTACGTGTCCAGGTGTATCAATAATATTAATTCTATGTTCTCTCCAAAAACAAGTAGTTGCCGCAGAAGTAATAGTGATACCTCTTTCTTGTTCCTGTTCCATCCAATCCATTGTTGCGGCACCATCATGTACCTCACCAATTTTATGACTTTTTCCTGTGTAATATAAAATTCTTTCTGTGGTAGTTGTCTTACCAGCATCGATGTGGGCCATAATACCGATGTTTCTATATTTTTCTAAAGTGTAAGTATTATCAGCCATAAATTTTTACCATCTAAAATGAGCAAAAGCCTTATTAGACTCTGCCATTTTATGCGTATCCTCTCTTTTTTTAATTGCTGCACCTTTGTTTTGTGAAGCATCTAAAAGTTCGTAATATAATTTTTCTGCCATTGTTTTATTTTTTCTATTTCTTGTGGCATCTTTGATCCATCTTAACGCTAAAGCTTGAGCTCTTTTTGCTTTAACTTCAACTGGAACTTGGTAAGTAGCTCCACCAACTCTTCTTGATCGACACTCTACGTTAGGTTTAACATTGCTAATCGCTTCATTAAAAGTTTTGATTGGATCTTGTTTATTTGTTTCTTTAATTTTTTCTAAAGCATCATATAAAATTCTTTCCGCTGTAGATCTTTTACCGTCATACATAATACAATTAATAAATTTAGAAATTAGTTCAGATCTAAACTTGGGATCTGGATAAACTTTTCTTATTGGTGCTTTTCTTTTTCTAGACATATTAAATTTTATTTAGGTTTCTTAGTTCCGTATAATGATCTTCTTTTTTTTCTAGCTGCGATACCTTGTGTATCTAAATTTCCTCTTAAAATATGATATCGAACTCCTGGTAAATCTTTTACTCGACCACCTCTAAGAAGAACTACGGAGTGTTCTTGTAAATTGTGTCCTTCGCCTGGAATATATGCGGTCACTTCAAATCCATTAGATAATCTAACACGTGCTACTTTTCTTAATGCTGAGTTAGGTTTTTTTGGAGTTGTTGTATAAACTTTTAAACATACGCCACGCTTAAGTGGTTGACCTTCAAGTGCAGGAACTTTATTTCTTGCAATAGGTTTTACCCTAGGTTTTCTAATTAATTGACTTATCGTCGGCATAATAAATGTATTTTGAAGATAAAAGAAAGGTGTACCTTGATATCAAGGTGCTTTTCAGTCAGTGTTTAAGGTTAAATACTACCTTACTTCTAACTATCAAAATTTGCGCTAAACTAGCATTGAAAAGTTAAAAGTCAATATTTAATAGGAAAAATAAAGCTTTATTTTATGCTTATTCTGTAGGAGCTGGGTTTTCTAATTGTTGTTTTTTTAATTCTTCGAGTCTTAACTCGTCTTGTTTTCGAGCTTCTTTATCCCATCCCATTTTTGTCAAACCAGTACCAGCTGGAACTAATCTACCTACAATAACGTTTTCTTTTAAACCTTCTAGATAATCGACTTTACCTTTGATGGCAGCATCAGTAAGTACTCTTGTAGTTTCTTGGAATGATGCAGCTGAAATGAAAGATTTAGTTTGTAGAGAAGCTTTGGTAATACCTAAAAGAATTCTTTCATAAACAGCAGGTTTTTTACCTTGTTTTTTTAAATCTTCGTTTATTTTTACAATATCAATTAAATCTACAGTTTCATTCAATAAGAAATCAGTATCGCCTGGTTCCTTAATTTCTACTTTTTTAAGCATTTGCCTTACAATTGTTTCAATGTGCTTATCGTTAATTACAACACCTTGCAGTCTATAAACTTCCTGTACTTCACTTACAAAATACTCTGTTAATCTTTCAACGCCTAAAATTCTTAAAATATCATGTGGCGCTGGACTACCATCTAATAAATATTCACCTTTTTTAATTTTTTCACCTTGGTTAAAATTAACATGCTTACCTTTTGGTATTAGATAACTTGATGTTTCTCCTTTAGATGAAACAATTGAAATTTTTTGTTTTCCCCTTAATTCTTTTCCAAATTCAATCACACCATCATTCTCAGCTATGATTGCGCTATCTTTTGGTTTTCGTGCTTCAAATAATTCAGCAACTCTTGGTAATCCTCCAGTAATATCTTTTGTTTTTGAAGTTTCCTTAGGTAAACGTGCAAGCACATCACCAGCAGAAACTTTTTGTCCATCTTTTACTGATAAAATTGAGTCAGGAACTAAATAATATCTAGCAACGTTACCATCGGCTTTTTTAATTACTTCACCCTTTTCATCTCTTAGAGTTATTCTAGGTTTTAATTCAGTATTTTTTGATAATGATTTCCAATCTGTAACTGATTTTGATGAAATACCAGTAGCATCATCCATAGTTTCAGTTAACGAAGTACCTTCAACTAAATCCATGTAATTAACCACTCCACTTGTCTCAGCAATTACTGGTAAAGTATAAGGATCCCATTCTGCAATTTTTTTACCTTTTTCAACAGTGTCACCATCTTTAAAGAAAATTTTTGAACCATAATTAACTTTGTAAATAGCTAATTGTCTACCTGCATCATCTTCTAAAGATAATTCAGTATTTCTTCCCATTACGATAATATTTTTCTTAGAGTCTTCAATTAAATTTTTATTTATAATTTTCAACTTACCTTTTGTCTGCGATATGATTTGAGACTCTTCTTTAATTTGAGCTGTACCACCAACGTGGAAGGTTCTCATTGTTAACTGTGTACCAGGCTCACCAATAGACTGAGCAGCAATCATTCCTATTGCTTCACCTATACTAACTAACTTACCTCTAGCTAAATCTCTGCCGTAACATGTTTGACAAACACCTCTTTGTGCAGCACATGTTATTACTGAATATACTTGAATTGATTTAACGCCAGCTGAGTCTATTAACTCACAATCAGCTTCATCTAATAATCTTTTCTTCTTAATGATTACTTCACCTGTTATTGGGTTTTTAATATCTTGAGCTGTTGTTCTTCCCAAAACTCTTTCAGATAAACTTACTAAAATATTTCCACCTTCAATAATTTCTGTAATATTTATCGAAGATTTTGCACCACAGTCTTTCATAGTGACTTGTAAATCTTGGGCAACATCGCACAATCTTCTTGTTAAATATCCTGAGTTAGCTGTTTTAAGCGCTGTGTCCGCTAATCCTTTTCGAGCACCGTGCGTTGAATTAAAATATTCTAATACAGTTAATCCTTCTTTAAAGTTTGAAATAATTGGTGTTTCAATGATCTCGCCTGAAGGTTTTGCAATTAAGCCTCTCATTCCAGCAAGCTGTTTCATTTGAGCCGATGATCCTCTTGCTCCAGAATCTGCCATCATATAAACTGAATTTGTTTCAATTCGCCCATCTGGATAAATTTTTTGAGCTGATGAGATTTCTTTCATCATTTCGTTTGCCACTGTGTCAGTACATTTTGACCATACGTCTACAACTTTGTTATATTTTTCTCCTCTAGTAATTAATCCATCAGAATATTGTTTTTCATATTCTTCGATCTTCTTTTTAGTCTGGTTAATTAAATTTATTTTTGTTTCAGGTATTATTAAATCATCCTTACCAAAAGAAATTCCAGCCTTGAAAGCGTGTTTAAATCCTAACGATTTAATTCTATCACAGAAAATTACCGTTTCTTTTTGACCACAAAACCTAAAAATAGTGTCTATTACTTCAGAAACATTTTTCTTTGTTAAAAGTCTATCTATTAAAGTAAATTTTATCTTATGATGTTTTGGTAAAACGCTTGCAAGTAAAAATCTGCCAGCGGTGCTTGTAAACTTTTGATTTACTTTTTTTCCATTTTCATCAATTGTTTCAAATACAGATATTATTCTTGAATGGATAGAAATTGATTTATTTTCAATTGCTTGAGAAATCTCCTCTATGTTTGAAAAAATTCCTTTTGGTTTATCATCTTGATCATTTGCTTGTGATAAATAGTAAATACCTAATACAATGTCCTGACTCGGTACAATAATAGGTTTTCCATTTGATGGACTTAAAATATTATTTGTCGACATCATTAAAACTCTTGCTTCTAACTGAGCCTCTAAACTTAATGGGATGTGAACGGCCATTTGGTCACCATCAAAGTCTGCGTTAAACGCTGCGCAAACAAGTGGGTGCAATTCAATTGCGTAACCCTCGATTAATTTAACCTCAAAAGCCTGTACTCCTAATCTGTGTAATGTAGGGGCTCGGTTTAATAAAATCGGATGTTCTCTAGTTATAAATTCTAAAGCGTCCCAAACTTCAGGAACTTCTTTTTCGACTAATCGTTTTGCTTGCTTAATTGTTGTTGCTAAACCTAATTTGTCTAATCTTGCATAAAGAAACGGCTTGAATAATTCCAAAGCCATTTTTTTTGGCAATCCGCATTGATGAAGTTTTAATTCTGGACCAACAACAATAACTGATCTACCTGAATAATCGACACGCTTACCAAGTAAGTTTTGTCTAAATCTTCCTTGTTTACCTTTCAACATTTCTGCTAGAGATTTTAAAGGTCTTTTGCCTGTACCAGTTATAACTCTTCCTCTTCTACCATTATCAAAGAGAGCATCAACGGACTCTTGAAGCATTCTTTTTTCGTTTCTAACTATAATGTCAGGAGCTTTAAGATCTAAAAGTCTTTTTAATCGATTATTTCTATTAATAACTCTTCGGTATAAATCATTTAAATCTGACGTAGCAAACCTTCCGCCATCAAGAGGTACTAACGGTCTTAATTCAGGTGGAATAACAGGTACTGTCGTTAAAATCATCCACTCAGGTTTGTTTCCAGACTCAATGAAAGACTCAATTAATTTTAATCGTTTTATTGTTCTTTCTTCTGTAACTTTTGATTTAATTGTCTCTAAAGCTGTTCTTAATTTTTTTTGTTCTTTAGCTAAATCTAAATTAATTAAAATTTCTCTAACTGCTTCTGCGCCTATACCAGCTTGAAAAGCGTCTTCTCCAAATTCTTCTTGTGCTTTAATTAATTGTTCCTCAGAAATTAATTGGCCTTTTTTAAGAGTAGTTAATCCTGGTTCAACAACAATGAAACTTTCAAAATACAATACTCTCTCTACTTCTTTAAGCTTCATATCAACTGCAAGAGCTATTCGGCTAGGCAAAGATTTTAAAAACCATATATGAGCTACAGGACATGCTAGATCAATATGTCCCATTCTTTCTCTTCTTACGTTAGATTTTGTAATTTCAACACCACACTTTTCACATATAATTCCTCTAAATTTCATTCTCTTGTACTTACCGCACAAACATTCGTAATCTTTTACAGGTCCAAATATTCTTGCACAGAATAATCCATCTTTTTCAGGTCTAAATGTTCTGTAATTAATTGTTTCTGGTTTTTTTATTTCACCAAAAGACCAAGATTTAATTTTTTCAGGACTTGCTAAAGTTATCTTTATGCTTCCAAAATTAGTTTCTGAAATATTGCCGCCGTGATTGTGATAAGTTTGTTTAGTTAAATTCTTTTCCATATTAATTTAGTTCTATGTTTAATCCTAAAGCTCTAATTTCTTTAATTAAAACGTTAAATGACTCAGGAACACCCGACTCAAAATTATTGTTACCTTTGACAATTGTTTCATAAACTTTTGTTCTACCAGCTACATCGTCTGATTTAACAGTAAGAATTTCTTGTAATGTATAAGACGCACCATATGCCTCAAGTGCCCAGACTTCCATCTCACCAAATCTTTGGCCACCTAATTGAGCTTTGCCCCCTAAAGGTTGTTGAGTAACTAAACTGTATGGTCCAGTTGAACGTGCGTGTATCTTATCTTCAACCAAGTGGTTTAATTTAAGCATATAAATAATTCCAACAGTAACGGGTCTGTCAAATTTTTCTCCTGTCAACCCATCCCACAATGTTGTTTGGCCTGAGTTAGGTAATTTTGCTAAGTCTAACATATCTTTAATATCATCTGTTGATGCACCATCAAATACTGGTGTCGCTATTGGCACGCCGTTAGAAATATTTTCTACAAGCTCAAATAATTCTTTTTTATTTAATTTGCTTATGACATTTTGATAATATTCTACTCCGTAAATATCTTTTAATTTCTTCTTAACATCGTCTGATGTTTTTTCGAAATTTTTTAAATATGATTTAATTTGATCACCCAATTCTGAGCAAGCCCATCCCAAATGAGTTTCAAGAATTTGACCTACGTTCATACGGCTTGGAACGCCTAATGGATTTAATACTATATCCACTGGCTTACCGTTTGCCATATAAGGCATATCTTCTACAGGAACTATTCTGCTTACAACTCCTTTGTTGCCGTGTCTTCCAGCCATTTTATCACCTGGCATCAATCTTCGTTTAACCGCAACAAATACTTTAACAACTTTCATTACTGTTGGTAAAAGGTCATCACCTTGTTTAATTTTTAATACTTTGTCTTCAAATCTCTCTTTTATATCTTCACTTGCATTATCAAATTGTTTTTTAAGTTTTAATAAATTGTCATTTAATTGTTCGTCAGAAAAACTTAATTTCCAAATATCTTTTAAATTCAAAGCTTCTAATTGTTCAGCTTCTATAGGTGTATTTGCGTTTATAGATTTATGAGTTTTATTTGTTTGTTTGTTTTTAAGTAAATCAATAGCTCTTAATTTAATATTTCTATTTAAAATTTCTTCTTCAACTAATTTATCTTCTTGTACAAGTTCTATCTCGGCTCTTTCAATTGCTATTGATCTTTCGTCTTTTTCAATTCCATGTCTGTTAAATACTCTTACGTCTACAACTACTCCTGCTCCACCTGATTTTAATTTTAGAGACGAGTCTCTCACATCAGTGGCTTTTTCACCAAAAATTGATCTTAATAATTTCTCTTCAGGGCTTGATGAAGTTTCGCTTTTTGGAGTTACTTTTCCAACTAAAATATCCCCTGGTTTTACTTCCGCTCCAACGTAAACCACTCCTGACTCATCTAAATTTCTTAAACTTTCTTCGCTAACATTTGGTATATCTCTTGTTACTTCCTCTGCACCAAGTTTTGTATCTCGAGCCATACATTCATATTCTTCGATATGGATAGAAGTAAAAACATCATCTGTTACACATCTTTCAGAAATTAAAATTGAGTCTTCAAAATTGTAACCTTGCCAAGGCATAAATGCTACGGTTACATTTTTACCCAGTGCTAATTCACCTAATTTAGTAGCTGGACCGTCTGCAATTATATCCCCTGCTTTAATTGCATCACCAACTTTAACAAGTGGTTTTTGATTGATACAAGTATTCTGATTTGATCTTTTAAATTTAGATAAGTTATAAATATCTACCCCAGACTGAGATAAATCTTTCACATCTGTTGCTTTAACTACAATTCTTTTACCATCAATTTTGTCTACTACACCATTTCTTCTTGCAACAATGGTTACACCTGAATCTAATGCTACGTCTGACTCCATGCCTGTACCAACCAAAGGAGACTCTGGTTTTAATAAAGGTACTGCTTGCCTCATCATGTTAGAACCCATCAACGCTCTGTTTGCATCATCGTTTTCTAAAAAAGGTATAAGTGCAGCAGCAACGGATACTAATTGTTTTGGAGAAACGTCAATGTAGTCAATGCTATCTTTTGGTGAAAGCAAAAAGTTCAAATTTTTTCTACAAGAAACTAATTCCTCCTCAAAAGAACCATCTTTATTGATTGGTGAGTTAGCTTGAGCAATAGTAAATTTTTCTTCTTCAATAGCTGATAAATATTGAATTTCTTTAGTAACTTTTCCATTAACAACTTTTTTGTATGGACTTTCGATATAACCATATTTGTTTACTCTGCAGTATGTTGCCAAACTATTGATAAGACCAATATTTGGTCCCTCTGGAGTTTCAATTGGACAAATTCTTCCGTAATGAGTTGGATGTACGTCTCGAACTTCAAATCCAGCTCTCTCTCTTGTTAATCCGCCTGGTCCTAATGCTGATACTCTTCGTTTATGTGTAATCTCAGATAATGGATTAGTTTGATCCATAAATTGCGAAAGTGCAGAAGTTGCAAAAAAATCTTTTAAAGAAGTTGTTATTGGTTTAGCATTTATTAAATCTTGGGGCATAGCTGACTCAATCTCAAGGAAAGTTGACATTTTTTCTTTAACAGTTCTTTCCATTCTTAATAATCCAATTCTAAATTGGTTTTCTACTAATTCACCAACAGATCTAACTCTTCTATTTCCTAAATGATCTATGTCATCAACATCACCTTTGCCATCTCTAAGGTCCAACATAAATTGAATGATGGCTAAAATGTCGTCCTTGTGGAGTATTGTATCTTTAGGATCTGTCTTTAAATTAAGTTTTGCGTTTAGTTTAACTCTACCAACTTCAGATAAATCATATCTTTCTTTATTAAAGTATAAATTTGTAAATACTTGCTCGGCTACTTCAATAGTTGGAGCTTCGCCTGGTCTTAGAATTTTATAAATGTCATTTAAAGCTTCTTCTCTATTAATGTTCTTCTCAACTTTTAATGTTTCTAATAAATAAGGTCCTTTATTAATTGGATCAGTATTAACTAATTTTAGTGTGTGGCTTCCATTTTCAATTATTTTTTCTAATAATTCATCAGTAATATCGAAACCAGATTTAATAATAAATTCACCTGTTTTATCTTTGATATCTTGAGCAATGTATTTGCCGATGATTTCGTTATTAGATACCAATATATTTCCTAAACCTTTTTCCTTAAGTTTATTAGCTATAACTAGGTTTAATTTCTCACCTTTATCTAAAAATTTCTTATTTGTTTTTGCGTCAATTAAATCAAAAGATAACTTAATTGGTCTTTTATAATTTTCTGGGACAAATTTCGTACTCCATAATTTAGTTTCTTTGTCATAAGTAAATTGATCCTGTGTGTAATAAGTTTCAATTACACTTTCTCTTGAAATTCCAAGTGCGTATAATAATGTTGTTATTGGAAGCTTTTTCTTTCTGTCAATTCTAAAGTATAAGATATCTTTTGGATCAAATTCAAAATCTAACCAAGATCCTCTGCCAGGAATTATTCTGCAATTAAATAATAATTTACCGCTACTATGAGTCTTTCCCTTATCATGATCAAAAAATACACCAGGACTTCTGTGCATTTGGTTAACCACTACTCTCTCAACACCGTTAACAACAAATGTTCCGCTTGTTGTCATTAAAGGTAATTCACCAATGAAAACTTCTTGTTCTTTTGCTGATAAAATTTGTTTTGTATTAGTATCTTGATCAATATCGTAAACTACTAATCTTAAATTTGCTTTTAGCGAAGCAGCGTACGTTAAACTTCTTTGTTTACATTCTAAAACATCAAACTTTGGTTTTTCTAATTTATAAGAAATGTATTCTAAAGTTGATTTATCTGAACCGTCTTCAATTGGAAAAATACTTTG
>Ga0255768_10004246_pt1 | contig 14053 bp, 14 predicted proteins | sample 071ome_33_FD_179983 | JGI IMG/M metagenome (GOLD analysis project Ga0255768, IMG submission 179983) | Coastal salt marsh microbial communities from the Groves Creek Marsh, Skidaway Island, Georgia - 071412AT metaG (version 2) | ecosystem: Environmental > Aquatic > Marine > Intertidal zone >...
CATCGGCGCGCCGACGAGCTCCTTCTCCGCCAACGCCAGTAACCTCTTGGTCACTCTCTCGCACTCCTCGTCGTGTATCTTCGCCACCGAGCGACACTTCAAATATGGAATCTCGTTCGGATATCGCTTCGAGTGCGCGAAGACGACCCCTAATCTCGCTTCCAGCAAGTCTTCGCCGTGTGTCGCGAGCATCTCCGACGCGTCTTCGCCGTCGCCGAGAGGAGAGAGGACGATTTCCCAACAAATCGCATCTTTCGGCGCGGTTTGTATGCGATTGCCATCTTCCTCCACCTCGCGCATGTCGTCCATGAAAATGGATTTTAAAGCTTCCACTTCCATGAGCTGTTCTTCCAGTTCTTCTTCTTCTTCCGTCATCTCTTTTGTCTGTGTGGTGCGGCTTACGGAAGCTCTCTGCGCGCTTTTTATGGCGTCTTTCACTAAACTTTTCCCCAGACATCAGACCAGATATGCTGCGCAGCGGCGGCGGACGCGCGTTGTTGCGACGCCTCGTCGTCGCTCCTCTGGCGACTAGTACTACTACTACTATTACCATCACTAGCACTTCGGATTCTGTTTCATCGCACCACTTTTACCATTCGCTCGCGCGGAGAGGGCACAACCCGTCGTCCGTCCATTTTACTAACGGTGGTGGGGAATTGAAGGTGGAACCGTCGACGACGTCCGACGTCGTCGACGCGTTCTACTCGAAAATAACCGTCGTCGATCAGATGCAAAACGACGATAAAGTGGCGTTTGATGTGGTCGACTTCGGTGTGTTGAAGCCGTACTCTGGCGCGTTCGATCGGACGGCATTTTTTCGAGGGGAGATTACCACGGTATGATGAGAGAGTTTGTGTTAGATATTTTTGTTTCCCTCTTGTTGTTGTTGTTGTTGTTGTTGTTGTTGTTCGTCTTCTTCTTCGTCTTCTTCTTCGAGTTTTGTCCCGCGTTGCGCTCGTATCGAGAGACTCTCTCTTTTGACTGATGCGTTTTCCTTCTTCTTCTTCTTCTTCCTCTTCTTCTCGGCGCGTTGTAAAACAGATCAAGTGTTTCGAAAACAACCCGCTCGTGCGAGAAACGCTGACGAAGGAAAGCGGTCGAGATCGAGTGTTGGTCATCGACGGCGGCGGTTCGCGCAGGTGCGCGCTGATGGGAGGGGAGATTGCGAAAATAGCGGAAGGGAATCAGTGGGAAGGTATCATAGTCAACGGTTGCATTCGAGACACGAACGAGATGCGATGGTGCGGCTTGAAGATCCCTGTTTTAGCCGTCGGGACTTCGCCGGTGCCGTCGAGTAAGAGAGACCCGGGCGTGAAGGATCCGAAGTTTGGAGTGACTTTTGGCGGGGTCAATTTTAAAAGTGGAAGTTGGGTGTACGCGGATTGCGACGGAGTTTTAGTCACGCGAGAGAAAGGGCCGTTGGTTTGATGTGATTCATTTTTTCTTTTACGCGCGATGTTGCGTTATTAAAACGCCGTTTGGACAATGCGTTGGGAGATACATCTCCCATTTTCAATTACACGATGATGGATTTTCATATATTTAAACACAACAATAAAGCAGCATTTCTCTCGTCACTCTCTTCGACTCTCTCGTTCTTGTGACCTGTTTTTCCTTCTTCTTCTTCTTCTTGTTCTTTTTCTTACAGTAAAATTATCTTTATTAATCTATAATCCTCCTTATGTAATCGACCGTGAACAACATGCCCGCGTTCGCCGGACTCGCTCTCAACAGACACGGAAACAAACCTCTATAAAATCTCCCGACGCCGCCTTCTTTGTACAACGCCCCCATGGCATCCCCGTACCCTTTAAACCGTCTCTCGGCTGGGTTCAACTTATCCGTCATCACCGCCGATTTAATAACATCGATTGGATAGAAGAACGACCAATAGAAAATCCCGCCCAAACCGCCGGAGAAGCAAATTTCCGCGTTGCTCGCTTTCCCGTCTTCGTTTCTCGCCGCGAACCAATTCTTCGTGTTTTCAAACACCCCAAAATATACCGAACCGGCGGGTAAATTTCTCGCCAACGTTGCTCCCATACCGTACCACGGACCTCTCGGACCCATGTACTTCACGGCATCTTTCACGCTCGAAGCCATCGATTGCGGCACGAAACTCGGATCGGCTTTCGCGCGTAAAATTTGCTGCTGCGACTGACTCTTGAACAAATCAATCGGCGATTCAAAGAACGACCCGGCTAACCAGGCCAAACCCCCGGCTTTACAGTAGCTCAAAGGATCGTCCGGAGATACCCCGACAAACTCTTTCGCCCTCGCGTACGCAAAAAACAACGTCGCGCGGAAAAACATCTGCCCCGCGAGCGGCGACGCCACGCCTTTATACAACCCGCCGATGCCTTCGGACTTCAACACCTTCGTCGCTGCATCGACGGCGCCGGAATACGCCGGATTCGTCGAGCTTTGCGTTTGTAACAAAACTTTAACCGTATCAAAAGGATGCCCGAGCAAAGTTACCGTGATCCCACCGCACGTTCCCGCGAAAACATCCTTCGCGAACGCAACCGCTTTCGAAGGCGGTTCGCTCGAAGAATACGCCATCATCCTCTCGGTCGAAGAAGACGCAGCAGTCGTATTGGAAGAAGAAGAAGAAGAAGAAGAAGAAGAAGAAGAAGCAGACGACGACGGCCTCCCCCACCCTCTCATCATCGATGCAGTCAACGGAGAATATCCATCTCTCCTCGCGTGCTTTTGCTCCTGCTGTTGCCTTCTCCCGGATCCAACGCCCCCCCGCGCGCTCTTCCCGTACGACGTGGACGCTCGCTGTTGGTGTTCGTCGTGTCGATAATCCAATCCAGACGAGAGGACGTTACGTGCGATATCATCATACGGCGACGACACGACCGCACTGAACGTCTCCGATAATCTCATTTTATGTGTATCTGTGTGTATGTATATCAGAGAGAGAGAGAGACTCCTTCCTCGCTGCTTTCTCTCGTCGCTCGAGTAGTAATTTGTTGTGTCGCGATTGGATATATCTCTCTCTTCGTTGCGCTTTTCGCTCCTCTTTCTCGATTTTGGTCTCTCAGAATGTGTTTTTGTTCCAACGTGGCGCTCTGAAAAAAGAGCCAGAGAATGAAATGACTGAGACCCTAAATTTTGTGCGTCGCGAAGGGACATTTTTCCCCGCCCAAAAGCAGCGAACGAAGGAGAGTTGTGAGAGTTCACTCCGCGTACGTTCGTGCTCGTCTCGCACACATCAACAACAACAAACATGGGCGGACACCAACACAACGACGACTCGAAAGTCACCCTGACCCCTCCTCACTTGCTCGACGTCATCGACGAGCAATGGCTGGAAGATTCTCTCCCGCACGACGACGTGGACGTGCCGTCGTCGATGCGTTTGCAGCACGACTCCGCGTACGACTTCGACGTCGCGACGTCTTCGTCGTCGTCGATTGGACACGGGGACCCGACGACGGGAGCGATGCATCATCACGCCGGGGTTGGCGTCGCGTTTAGCGCTGGAGGAGGAGGAGGAGGTGGTGGTGGTGGCGCGCGAGGTGCTGGCGCTGGGTTCAACGCGGACGACGGCGGCGGCGGGGACGAGGACAGGAACGAAGAGAGGTGGGGGAGAGGTCGATATTGATCGATATGCGCTCTCGCATTTTGAACGCATCTGTACAACTAAAACTCACGTAGGAGTTTCCGCCGCATTTTAATAGACGCACGCATATACGTAAATACACACATCTCAGAGAACAAACGATAACATCATCATCATGTGGCCTTCTTCGTGAGCTGAAACACAAGCACACATAAAAAGTAATGAACGTTTCAACGTACACCGTCCGCATCTCCAAAATCTCCAAGAGGTTGTGAAAAGTAAACCAGCGCGTAACCCCAAAAGATCGTGCCCGCACTACGATCCCAGAACGAAGAAATGCGAGTGGGCCAACTCTGTCATAAATCGCGGACGCACCGCCTGTCGATACTGCTTCAGAAACGACAGCAGGGGATGATGTTGATTTTAGAGGAAAGAGAGAGAGAGAGAGAGAGAGAGAGAAAAAAGAAACACAAAAATTGTACAGTAGCAGCAGCGATAGCAGCGATAGCAATAGCATCAAGATGGAGAAGAAGAAAAAGAAGAAGAGGTAAAGTACCATGGTACCGGTAACAATGTTGTTATAATATAATTTCTTCGTTCCTAAATATTACCAAAAGAGTTCTTTATCGTTTGTGTGTGTGTGTGTTGTCTGGCGTTTACTTCTTTCCTAAGCCCATGTCGATGTTCTCCAACTCTCTGGCTTGGCCGACGCCAAACTGAACGGAGATGTCAACCGACGGTCGCAACGCGCAGCAGTTCTTGATCGCAATGTGCGCGGTGGAGTTCAAGAAGTTGCTTTCCAATTCCTTGTCGATGCCTTTGTTGTTGTCCAAGTCAACGTACGCGCGTTGGTCCAAGTTGTAATCAAATCTCGGCGCCCACTTTCTGCTCCCTAATCTCGCCGTGTACGAGCAGTTATCGACCATATACGCGACGCCTCTCGCGTGCATGTACGGGTTCAAAGAGTCGACCGCCTCGATGACGGACTCGTTGCAAACTTCCGAGAACGAGTGACCTTTTTCGCGCAACGTGTCGATTTGCGACATCATGCACGCGCAGTACACGCCCGCCGTCGTGGCGTTGATCGGAATATCCGCCTCCACTCTCTCCGCGCGAACCTTTTCGCCAACTTTCCACATTTCAGTCCCGTCGATTTTACCCATCGGGAACTTGTTAAACCTTTCAACAGCCATGCACACCGACTTGATTTCGTTCGTCGATTGCACTTCTTCGTAGCACTCGTAGTGGATATCCTTCGTCGGCATGTACGCCGCGGAGTACGCCTTCATAAACTCTTCTTTCATCGCCGGCGTGGTCATCAATTCATCGTACACCGCTTTGATACCCTTGGTGGAAATCGTCTTCGTGATCGGTCCGGTTATGCACTCAACTGTTTCTTTGAACGCTTGCTCCTTGGACATGCCGTTTCTGACGTATCTTCTGTACAAAGACTCGACGATGCCGTGCACGCCGCCCAACAAAATACCTCTCTCGCCAAAGATATCCGATCTGTATTCCATCTCCAAAGTCGTCGCGAACGTGAACGGAGAACCCAAAGCGATGGACCAGCCCAAAGCGATATCCGTGGCATCACCAGTCGCGTCTTGGTGCACCGCGAAGGACGCGTTGATACCGGAACCGTTCACTTCCTTGCCTTGCTCGTACAATCGTCTCACGGATGGGCCCATACCTTTCGGCGCCACCAAAACAACGTTGATATCGTTTCTAAACTCCGCGCCCTCGGATTTCATGACGCCCAACAAAAAGCCGTGGGACAAACCCAACGTCGACCCCGGTTTCATGGCGGCTAAGATTCTCGGGTACATCTTCGCTTGCGCGGCGTCCGAAATCAAAAGCATGACCAAATCGGATTTCGCAATCACGTCAAACGTCTCGCCGAGAGTGCCTTTCTCTTCGGTAAAACCAATTTTTCTCGCCTCGTCGTTCGACTTAGAGTCCGGTCTCAAGCCAATGCTGACGGAAATCTCATCCGCCAACCCAGCTTCCGCCAACGAATCGCGGAAGTTTTGCGCTTGCGCCGGCGCTTGCGACCCCCACCCGATGACGCCGATGGATTTGATGTTCTTCAACGCCGCCGGCAACAACGAAAACTTATCTCTGCCGCCACGAACGATGTATTCTTGCTCGCCGGCAACGTCGACCATTTCTTTCGTGAACACCTTAGTGTTGATGTCCAACTCCGGCGCCTTCACGGCGGCGGAGATGGAAACGCTCCTTCTCGAGGAGGTCTTGGCGGCCGAAGAGGAGGATTTTCGGAATCTGCCGTACGACGCTTTCGCCGCGCAGTTTGCGATTTGTACACTCGATGCAAAAGCTGACATGTTTAAAACTCGGTGTTAATTTCAGGTCTAAAACTGTGCGATGTATGCGTCGCGATGGGGTTTACTGTGCGTTGGTTTTTACGCGCGTAGTTTTTTTTTTCTGGATTTTATCCTTCGTCGATGTGCCTGACGAGTTAAAACCTCAAATTTTAGGGTGTCATGGGTCGGAACAGGAAGTAACACTAAAAGACCACTTTCAAACTTTTTTTCTGTGATATTCACATTATAAAGTTCTCCCCCCGCGCGCGATATCGATAAAGGAAGCGCGCACAAAAAGAGCTTTTTTGAGAAGAAACGGTTAAAGCTCCATCATGCCTTTACCATTTTCGAAGAAACGAAACGATGGGGAGAAAGAGCGCCTCTTGTCTCTGAAGAAGAAATATTCACCAGCGAGTGATGCAACGCTTTTGGAAGAGTCATCATCATCACCATCATCATCATCACCAATCCAAAAAGCGCTCAAAGTCACCGCGTGCGCGCTGTTGGTGGCCGCCATCGCCACTCTGGGGAAAAGAAACGTGTACGATAAGCAGAATCACGACATTCAGGGAGAATTTTCCTCCACTTCTACGATGAAAACGCAACAGTTGGCATTTTTGGGCGAGGCGGACGGATTGCCCAGTTGCGGTCCGTACGTGGACGAGAACTTGCGAACGAAGCTTTTACACGCGGGCGAGGAGGTGCAAGACGCGGCCATCGGGTACAAAGAGTGCGATTTTTTTGCAAACTTGGGCGTGAAAGCGAAGGCGTTGGGAGAGCAGCCGAGCGCGTGCGTGGCACCGAACACGGTGATCGTGACGTACACATCCGGGGATGACTTTTATCACAACCTCGGCTTGGTTGTGAAAAACATAAAAGACCAGGAGTGTTTTATGAAACGGTTTTTGGTCGTGTGCGCGGATTCGGCGTGCAGCGAACAAGCCACGGCGGATGGGTACAACAACATCGAGTTTCCGAAAGATTCTTCGACCGCAGATACGGCGTACGGCAGATTTACGTGGATGAAACAGAAGATTACGCTGGGCGTCGTCGGTTCCGGAGTGAACATGTTCATGATCGACGCCGACGTGGTGCTTTTTTCGGTTCCGGATACGAACTCGTTTTTGAGCCAAGCGAACGTGGACGGGATGTTCCAAGAAGATTACATGGATTATCACGGCGCGTATACCAACGGGCCGGATTGGACGAAACAATACTTGGACGGCGTTCACAAGGACTCGAGCAACTTCAATTCTGGTCAAATGTGGTACAGAGCTTCCGAACGCACCGCGCGATGGGTCCAAACCAGTTTAGCTCACGGCGTCATGTGCTCGCCGAATTGCGGTCTGGAACAGAACGTGTTGCACGATGCCGCGATACAAGCGCCTATCGGTGACGAGGAGTTAGGAGTCGAGCCGTTCGAGGTGAACATCCAACCGTTGCCTATCACGTACGCCACATTCTGCAGTCGAACCACGGACATTTTACACGATTGGGAAGTCGTCAAGCACATGGGCGAATGGAAATCGTTGCACATGTGCTGTGCGGGGTATAAATACGACGGGATGGGTAACGCCATCGAGAAGAGAAAGTGCGCCATGCAAACGCCGGCACCTTCGTGCGCCGAAGCGATGATGGGTAAAGAAGAGAGATGGGACTACGTGCTTCCGGCGGAAAGCACCGAAAAGCGATAAAGAAGAGAAGACGGAGAGAATTACAACGGTCGGTATGGATTATTTTTACCACCACCACAACAACAACATATACATATACATTATTACATTATTATTATTATCATTTTTAGATGTTATTGTTTGTGAAAATCGCGTTCGCTTATCGAACGCGTGTATACTACTTGGATTACACATTAATATTCTAAAATCAAAGAGACTCCACGGCTCCTTCTTCTTCTACATATCCTCCGCGTACTTTTTCGCGATGTCCACGAAATCCTCCACGCATCTCTTCGGCATCAGCTCGAACAAACTCGCCTCTATTTTCCCGCCGCCTAAAGGCACTTTCACCGTTTTCAAAATTTCCGTCACGTCTCGCTCGTCGCATTTGTTCCCGTTTTTGATAATCGTCGCGACGACGACGTTCGCCAATCCGGTGTGAAAACTCCCCTGCGGTTTCATGTCTCTCAGAAACAAGTGCCATCCGTTCAAATCGACGTAACAGTCTCGACCGATGTCGTTGGCCAGTTCGGACGTGCCGAAAGACGACGCTCCGGCTAGAAAATCCGCAACGTCGAAGAAGGACTCCACGAAATCTTTCCCCAAGTTCGTATCGTTCGAGGAGGCGTTCGCTCGGACGGACGGAGACAACGACCCGCTCCTTCGCGCCGCGAGAGTAAAAGAAGCGCGGGGAGCATCATCAGCCGCACGGTTACTACCACCAGCAGCAGCAGCAGCAGCCGCACGACCGGTGCGTCTCGACGACGACGACGAAGAAGAAGAAGAAGAAGAACACCAAAGGTGCGTGTGTTGGGGAAGGAGATTTGCTCTCATTTCTCGTACGAGTGTGGAGTCTCTCGATCGATTGATGACTTTTGGGGAAAAAGCGAAAAGCTCACACGAAAGCGACAAAAAAAAGAAGAAAAAGAAGACGTCTCTGCGGACAAAGAGAGAGAGAAAGAATATAAGGAATTGTAGGGCCGCTTTTGGAACGCGCGAGCGAGAGAGAATGCGCTGTTCTCGGTGATACACATATACACACGTACAGGATATATTTACGCGCACGTCTAGAACGAGAGTGTTAGTAAACACAGATTTATAAAAGGAACATCTATTATTTTCCGCTTTTTTTTTCTTCTCTGGTGAAAAGACGAAGAGAGAGAGAGAGAGCGTGATAAAAGAAGAAGAAGAAGAAGAAGAAGAAGAAGAAGAAGAGCAAAAAGACGAACGAGATGAAATCGTCGCAATCCTTCTCCATTTTCGGGGGGAAGAAACAACGCCGGACGCCGAAAGATTTAGCGACGAAAATCCACGCGTGTTTAGAGCGCGTGATTAACAAATGTCCAGTCGAGAAAGACCAAGAGTCGCTGGCGAAGTATTTCCAAGAGACGCGAGCGATATTACACGGCGACGGGACGCACGATCTCGATCCGCAAATGATACAGGAGTTGGTTATTGAGTCGATGAAGGAGAATATTCCGTGGATGATATCGCAAGGTTTGCCGATGTTGGAGTTTGAAGCGAGGAAAGACGCGGCGGCGACGTACAACGGGTTGGTGAGAGCGAAAGATTTAGAGACGGGGACGTATAAAGTGGCGGATGAATTGAGCGAGAAGAACGACGGAGAAGATTTGGACGGGTTGGTTTTAGGGTACGAGGTGCAAAGTTCCGCGTTAGCGTACGGGGCGATGTTGCGAGAAGTCGTCAGGCACGAGAAGGTTTTAGAGAAGATGTTGAGGAGAGAGAGTTTCTTGAAGTTTTTCGAATACATGCAATGCGAGAACTTTGAAATCGCAAGCGACGCGATGGCGAGTTTTCGAGAGTGTTTGACGAGACATAAGGACACCGTGGCGAGATTTTTAATCGGAGATGCCTACGAGGGGTTCTTTGAGAAGTTTAACGATTTGTTGGAACGAGGGAATTACGTGTGTAAGAGGCAAAGCTTGAAGTTGTTGGGGGAAATTTTATTAGATCGAGCGAGCGGCGAAGTCATGATGAGATACATCAGCAAGGCGGAGAATTTATGCTTGATGATGAACTTGTTGAGAGACGATGCGAAATCGATTCAGTACGAGGCGTTTCACGTGTTCAAAGTGTTTGTGGCGAATCCGAACAGGCCACAAGCCGTGACGAGCATTTTGGAAGCGAATAAGGAGAAGTTGATGCACTTTTTGGGGAAGTTTCACGAGGAGAGAGATAAGGACGACGCTCAGTTCGCCGAGGAGAGACAAACTTTAATAGATGTTTTGCAAGGCATTTGAATATTTTGATATGCATTTTTTGTTTACCTTTTTCGTCACGCGGGTATGGGTGGTATATCAGACTCGTCTTCTTCGTCTTCATCAAGCGGCGCCCTCTCGTTCATTTTCATACTTCCCAATGCCGCGTCATCACGGACGACGAAACCTTTTGCTATCGTTTGTTTCTTCTTTTTTGCCACGCACACTTTCAATTCTCCAGTCGTTTTACTCCTAGACGCTGTGCACGTCTCCTCGCGCACTTTTTCCGGGAAGCGCAACAAGAGCAACTCGCCTTTAATCAACACCCGCACGATTTCGGAATGACAATCGACATCTACTAAAGATGTATCAAAATATTTTGGTATTTGAACCCTAAGGATGATCGTATTCGCATCGGCATCGGGATCTTCACCTTCACCACCGAGCGCAAACTCGTACTTTCCTTCGTTAACTTGTAAAATCGCGTCGATATTTTCTGGAAGCTTGTCGAAGCCTTCTCGCGGCGGTTTCTTCGGTCGCTCGAACGTCCTCTTACTTTGAATCTTCCTCGACGACGTTTCTTTATCTTCAGCTCGATTATTTTTCGTCCTCTCTTCTTCTAAAAACGCTTCGTACCGCGCTTCTGCGTTCCACGCGCAACTGGTCGACTCACCTTCTCTCTCCTTCTCTTCAATTTTCGCTTTCAGCGCCTCTGCGATCTCGTCCTTCTCCTTCTCGCACGCTCGTCGCTCCTCCTCCGTGATCTCCCTCCCGTCTAAAAACATCAATCCCGGCAACGCGCAAATCACGTACTCCCTCAATCTCTCGAACTCTTCCGCGCACGGGTTTCCAACTAAAAACAAACTCCTCAAACGTTCGCATTTTGAGAGATTTTCCATCGACGATTCGATCGAAGTCACGTCGAGAAAGTTCCCGGTCAAATCCAACTTTTCGAGCGACTCGCACCCGTCCAGATTTTCAATCGTCGTGATGTTATTCAGAGAGACGTTCAAATATTTCAAGTATTTCAACCTGTTCAAGTTTTCTGCGAATGCAAGTGGTAGTAAAAACGGTTCGTAATCGGTCAGTCAAACGCGCACATCCACAAAAGAAAGTCTCTTTCGCTTTTCTCACCTAACTTTCGAATCTGATTGTCGTGCAATAAAAGTATCCTCAACTCTCGACAGTCTCTTTGCAAACACGCGTCGATAGATTCCAACTTTTGCTGGTGCAAAGACACCTCGCGCAACGTGCGAACGATGTTCTCGTTGTGCTCGCTTCGTTTTTGCAGCAGAGATCGCGTTATTCGCGCCATTATTATAACGATGATTTTGATGTCGATCAAAGAGATGAATAAAGAGGTCTCTCTCGTGTATTTTTTTTTTTTATAAAACCAGAGAAGTCTCGCTCTGGCGCTTGATATAATTTTGACCAAAAAACACGTTTTTTTTTGTTTTTGACCCGAGACTCGATCGACTTTTTCCCCACACAAACAAAAAAGAAAAAGAGGAAAGAAGAACAATCAATGGGGTTGAAGTTTGTGATCAAACAGCGCCCTCCGGACCAAGGCGCGGGAAGCAGGAAAGAGACAAACAACGCGGAAGAAGAAGAGGAGAGTTTGAAGATGAAGGAAGAGTCCGTTTCGGTGTCTCTGGCGACGAATACGACGCTCGCGACGAACGAGGAGGAGATGAAATCGGAAGAACAAGAACAAGAACGAACGCGAGGAGATGAACTCGTAGCGGAAGAACCGCCGCAGAAATTCAACGCGGAAGGGGTTCCAATCGCGTACCCGGATGATTACAGAGGCACGTCGACGATGATTATCACGCCGGATGGCATAACGATGCATCGAACCAGCCGCGGGGCGTTTAAGTGCAACCAGTGCAAATACTGCTCGCAACCGAATTTGAAACAAAAGTGTATGTACAACAACGCGACGAAAAAAGAGCGAGATACCAGTAACTCGGGCGTTCCTAAAGTAAAAAGCAACATGGCGCCGACGTACGTGTTACCCGCGGCGTACGCGAACTCTAAAGCAGCCGTAGCCGGCGCGGCGTTTTTTGGTGGCGATAAGCAAAAGAATAAGCTCTTCGCACCGAAGAAGTTCGCCTCGTCGAAAGGTAAAGACGAGGAGTCCGCCGACGGGCTTTTACGACAACGAGGACCGGTGACGCAGAGTAAATACATCGGAATTATTAAAACGTCCACGGCAAAAGTGGTCGTGGCGAAGAATTTTGACGTGAGTAAAGAAGGGATCGCGAAGACGGTGACCCGATGGACGAAAGAGAAACTGCGAGTACCAAACGTAGATTTCGATGAAGAAGAGGAAACAGAAAAGTTTGGATCGGACGTTCGCCTGTGGAAAAGACATAAAGATGAAACGTGCGAGCGACCGACGTGGACGCCGTTGCCAGAGACGCCACCGGAAACGAGCGAAAAAGAGGAAATGAGCGAGGAAGATAAAGCGTTGTTACAACCGATTTTACCGGGCATGGATGAGGGACCGAGAGCTGCCGCGCCGAAACGGTACAATTTTCAATCAAACGCAGCAACAGGAGCTGCAAACGCTTCGGGTGGAGATGGATCGTCGAGACCTGTCTTTGCCGTTCCGATTCCATCCGCCGGTGGTCGCATTTACAACGACAGAGTTGACCCCTCTCTTCTTGTCGTCGCGTGCAGCGAACCGGGATGCGAAGAACGGTTTCTGGACCGCCCACGAATGCTTCGCCACGTCGCCAACGCCCACCGCGAAAAACGATACATTTGCAACTGGGAAAATTGCGGCAAAGCCTTCGTCGACAACAGTAAACTCCAACGACATTACGTCACGCATACTCAAGAAAAGACGTTTTTCTGCGAAGTCTGCGGCGCGAGTTTTGGTTTAAAGTTCAACTTGAACACGCACTTGAGAAACGTCCACGGGATTAATCCCGTGAAGTAGTCATTTGATATAGTTTTCGTAGAAGTAGGCGAACATAAAGCGCCCGAACAGAGCGTTTTTATGGAAGTAGCAGCGCATTGATAAATACTTTTTAGCGTAAATTTACACAAAAACACACAGACAACACGTTTTGGAAACATTTACTTCATTAAAAAAACACGCGCGCGCTCAAGTCACAGACAGACTCTGAATACATGATGTCCGCTACAACCACCAACGCGCATCATTGCGCGTCTTTTGCTGATTTCTCCTCCGTTAAGGAAAAGAATGCGCGTAATCGCAACGCTATCGCACCGCGAAGGAAAACGACCACCTTGGCATCGGCGTCATCAAAAGTGGATAACGCCGCCTCCTCCTCCTCCTCCTCCTCTTCTTCGACGGACTTACCTCCGCTGCCAAACCTGACTGAACTCGCGGACACCGCTCGCATTAAAATTACCGAGGGAGAACTTTCCGACTGGGAACCGAAGATTAACGCCATCGTCGGATGGTTCGGGCAACTGAACGATATCGACATCGAAAAAGAGTGGGAGAGGTTAGGGAAATTGCAAGTCAGTCAAGAGGAGATGGAAAAAGAGATGCGATTGCGATTAAAATCGACCGAGGAAGGTATCGAGTTCGATCGAGAGGAGCTGTTGGGTAAGGCGAAGAACTTTGAGAAAGGGTATTTTCGAACGCCGAGGATCATGGGGAGCAGTGATAGTAGCAGTAGCAGTAGCAGTAGCAGCAGCGATGATAGCGAGAGTAGTAGTAGCGGAGCGGAAAAAGCAGTGGACCAGTTGAAAGCGTCTGCTGCTGCCGGAACGAGCGGCTCAACGCAAGCCTTGAATGACGACTTGCTGGGTTTCAATCTGATGGTTGGTGAAATCCTCTCGTGCGAGCAGCACCCGGACCCGGAATCGAGCAAGTTGTTAGTTTCTCGCGTCGATTGCGGCGAACCGGAACCGCGATCCGTCTGTTCCGGCATCGCCGCGCATTACGCAAACCCTCAAGATTTGGTCGGCAAAAAAGTAGTCATCGTCGGTAACTTGAAAGCGCGAAACATGAAAGGCGTGCAATCGCACGGCATGTGCCTCTGCGCGTCGAACGAGGACAAATCAAAAATCGAAGTCGTCGAAGCTCCGGAAGGCTCTTCCCCGGGCGAACGCTTAACCTTTTCCGGTTTCACCGGGGACAAAATGCCAGACATTCACGGCGAAAACAAAGTCGTGAAGAAAAAACTGTGGGATAAAGTCAAAGACGGTTTCAATTCAAACGCGGAAGGGAACGTGAACTGGTTCGGTTCGGATTTAATCGGCGTGAACGGGTGCGTAAAAGCGCCTTCG
>Ga0255768_10004252_pt1 | contig 14044 bp, 11 predicted proteins | sample 071ome_33_FD_179983 | JGI IMG/M metagenome (GOLD analysis project Ga0255768, IMG submission 179983) | Coastal salt marsh microbial communities from the Groves Creek Marsh, Skidaway Island, Georgia - 071412AT metaG (version 2) | ecosystem: Environmental > Aquatic > Marine > Intertidal zone >...
CCGGGCATTGCGAAAGCGGTCGGCAGGGGAGCCGTCGTCGTCGGCATGGCGGACCCGTCGGACGTCGGCGCCGAGGTCGGCGAGCAAGCGGGCGCAGAGCGCGCCACGCAGATCGGTGTCGTCGAGGACGACGACGCCGGCGAGTGGGGCAGGGCTGGGCATGTTCGGAGTCTCGCGTGTCTCGGTGACGCAGGCGATCTCGCTACGATTCCCGACATGGCAGCTCCGTCTCGTGTCCCCACCTCGCCCACGGCCCCGAAGCACTACGCCTCGCCGCCTCGCCGGCGTGATTCATGGCGCGCCGAGCGTCCGGGCGAGACCATCGGCGCCCCTCACCCGACCGGAGGTGCACTCGGCAACCAGGGCCCCGATCAGGGATACGCCATCAAACTCGCCAAGGCCTTCGCCGGCGATCTCATCCTCGCGCCCGGCGAGCATGCTGCCGACGCGCTCGATGGCGCTGTGGCCGTTGGTCTGCGCCGGGCGTCGATGTTCGGCCGTGCCCCGGTCCGCGACGACATCGAGTTGGGCCTGCTCGCCTACGGCTTCCTCGGTGACGCGCCGGCTGCGCTGATCGAGCTGCGCAAAGCGCTGTTCTCCGAGGTTCATCACACGACGATCCACTACTTCTCGGCCCGCGAGATCGCCGACCGGGTCGACGGCGACTGGCTCCGCCAACCGATCGCTTCGGCTCGTGTCGCCATCCAGGCCGACTGGAAGGCCGCGCTGGTCGACGGCGAGTCCTGACTACGCCCCTGCCCGACGCGCACCTGCTCCTCGTCGGAAAGTGACGACCGTTCCGCCGGTAGCCTCGGTCGAGTGACCAGCCCTCGCGTTCGTTTCGCTCCTGCCCCCACCGGGTTCCTGCATGTCGGCAGCGCCCGGTCGGCCCTCTTCAACTGGCTCTATGCCCGCAACACCGGCGGCACGTTCGTTTTGCGGGTCGAGGACACCAACGCCGAGAAGACCACCCAAGAGTTCGTCGACGCCATCACCGAGCCGCTTGCGTGGCTTGGTCTCGACTGGGATGAAGGCCCGTACTTCCAGTCCGAGCGCCTCGAGCTGCACATGGCGGCGGTGCAGCAGTTGCTCGACACGGGCCATGCCTACTACTGCGACCTGTCGCAGGAAGAGATCGAGGCCAAGAACGACGAAGCGGGCCTCAAGGGCGGCTATCACGGCTGGTCGCGAGATCGCGACGTCGAGGATGGGCCCGGTGTCGTCGTGCGCTTCCGGGCTCCCGACGATGGGGTCACTGTCATCGACGACATCGTTCGGGGTCGAGTCGAGGTCGCCCACGAGACGATTGAGGATTTCGTGATCCGTCGTGGCGACGGCAGCCCGGTCTTCCTTATCGCCAACGCCGTCGACGACCATGACATGGGCATCACCCATGTCATCCGCGGTGAGGATCTCCTCAACACGGCGCCGAAGGTCATGTTGCTGTGGGATGCGCTCGGTTACGGCGAGAAGCCGGTGTACGCCCACCTGCCGTTGCTCGTGAACGAGCAGCGGAAGAAGTTGTCGAAGCGGCGCGATTCGGTGGCGTTGGCCGCGTTCCGCGACGAGGGATACCTGCCCGATGCCATGGCGAATGCCCTCGCTCTGCTGGGCTGGGGTCCGCCCGACGAGATCGAGATTCGTCCGATGGCCGAGATCGTCGAGCTGTTCTCGCTGGAAACGGTCAACAAGGCGGCGGCCATGTTCGACGTGCAGAAACTCGGCCATATCAACGCCGAGTACATCAAAGCCCTCAGCGCGGCTGAGTTCACGGCCGCCGCCGAACCCTGGCTCACCAGCGACGAGGCGCCATGGCCGGCCGATGCCTACGACTCGGCGGTGGTCGAGGCCCTCGCCCCCGAGGTCCAGCAGCGCATTTCGAAGCTCGACGAGGCCGCCGACTGGTTGACCTGGCTGTTCGTGCGCCCGACCGAGTTCGACGAGACGTCGTGGTCGAAGGCCATGGTGAAGGGCCGGGCTGCCGATCGCGTGCTCGACGAGGTGATCGCCGCCCTCGATGGTGACGACTTCTCCGACGCCGGGCGCATCGAGCAGATCGTTCTCGGGGTCGGCGATGCGCTCACCGAGGCGCTCGATGCCCGGGTGATGTCCCAGGCCCCCGTGCGGGTTGCGCTGACCGGTGGGGGAGCAGGCATCCCGCTGTGGCAGGCGATGGCCCTTCTCGGTCACGATGAGTGCCTGGCCCGCCTTCGAGCTGCCCGAGCGCAGCTCGCTTAATCATGGCGTCGCCGCTACAGCAGCTCCGGGAGCGGTTGTCATGGCGACGGATCGTGCTGGTCGGGGGTGTCCTCGGCGTGCTCTACGTCGGCGTCACGTTCTTCCAGGTGCTGCTCGCCGCAGGGACTGACGATCGTGTCGAGGCCGATGCGATCGTCGTGCTCGGCGCTGCACAGTACGACGGCGAGCCCTCGCCGGTGCTCGCCGGCCGACTCGATCACGCCGAGGCGCTCTGGCGTGAGGGGGTGGCGCCGATCATCGTTACCACCGGATCGAATCTGCCCGGCGATCGTTTCACCGAGGGGTTCGCCGGTTACGAGTACCTGCGTTTCGCCGGTATCCCCGATGCAGACCTGCTGGTGATTACCGACGGCGCGTCGACGTGGGAGCAACTCGCTGCGACTGCGCGTCAGCTTCGTCTGCGCGACCTCGATTCGGTCGTGCTGGTGTCGGACCCGTACCACTCGCTTCGGCTCACCCAGATCGCCGACGAGGTCGGGCTCGATGCCTCGGTGTCGTCGACTGATGGGGCGTCATCGACTCGCCAACTGTTGCGCGAGACCGCTGCCGTGAGCCTCGGGAGGATCGTCGGGTATCGACGGGTCGACAACTGGCTTGACGGGGTCGGCTGACCGCCGACTTCCCGCTACCCTTCGCACTGCCCAAATGGGCCATCCTTCGGGGATGGTGTAATTGGTAACACAACTGGTTCTGGTCCAGTCATTGGGGGTTCAAGTCCTCCTCCCCGAGCCAACGCAACGGCGCCCTCCGGGGCGCCGTTTGTGGTTTTGGGCCGGATGCTCACGAAACGCTCACGTTCCGCTCGCGAGACGCTCACCTGCGTTCGTGAGGCTCGTCGGCATGCGACACCTTCCCCGATGCCTCCCTGTTCTCGCCCTCGCCGTGCTTGCCGCAGCCTGCGGCGGTTTCGATCAATCGATCGAAACCGCAATGGCCGAAAATGAACCGCTCCTCGTGATCGACGTGACCGAACCGTCCGAATCATCGAGCGCGACGTCCCCGCTTCCGGTCGTGACACAGGAGCCGGTCGTGTCGACCACGACGATGGCTCCTCCGGTCGACGATCGGCCCCTGTCGCAGGGGCAGGGCGCCACCCGAGCTGCGAGGGGCCGCATCGCACGTGATGGCAACCCGACCTTCGACGGTGACTTCGCCGACCCGTTCTTGCTTCCCCACGAAGACGACTTCTATGCCTACGCGACCAACACGCTGTTCATGAACGTTCCGGTGCTGGCGTCGTACCGCGACGGTTCCGGCGAGATGGTCGGCGACGCCTTGCCGGAGCTTCCCGTATGGTCCGAACCGCACCATGTCTGGGCCCCGTCGGTCAGCGAGGTCGACGGCACCTACGTCCTCCACTACACGACCCGGCACACCGCGTCGGGCCGGCAGTGCATTTCTGTCGCTGTCGCCGATCATCCGGCCGGCCCCTTCGTCGATGCGTCAACCGAACCGCTCGTGTGCACCCTCGACCTGGGTGGTTCGATCGACCCGAGCACGGTGGCCGACGACGACGGATCGCTGTGGCTGCTGTGGAAGTCCGACGGCAACTGCTGTGGCATCCCGACCATGATCTTCGCCCAGCCCCTGTCCGCCGACGGCACCGAACTCGCCGGACCGGCTGTCGAACTCCTTCGCAACGATCAGTCTTGGGAGCGCGACGTGGTGGAGGCTCCGTCGATGATCGAGGTCGACGGCGAGTACCACCTCTTCTATTCCGCCAACCGGTGGGACACCGAGGCCTACGCCGTCGGCCATGCCGTCTGTGAGAGCGTCTCCGGACCCTGCGTGAAGGATCCCGAGCCGTGGCTCGCCGATACCGAGGCGACGTCAGGGCCCGGCGGGCTGGAGGTCGTCGCGGCGCCGTCCCTCGGTACTGATCTGGTCGTCTATCACGGGTGGACCGGTGATCTTGTCGGCTACGGCGACGGCGGTGTCCGTTCGCTGTACGCACGTCCGATTCGTTGGGTTGACGGCGAGCCGGACTTGGTGGAGCGCAACGCTGCATAGCCATCGGCGCGCCGATACCGTCGTCCTCATGTCATCCCCCAACGTCAATCCGAACATGGAGTACCGACGCCTCGGTGCGTCCGGTCTGCGCGTGAGCGTCCTGTCCTTCGGCAGCTGGGTCACCTTCGGTAACCAACTCGACACCGGTCTCGCCCGCGACTGCATCGACGCTGCCGGCGAGGCGGGCTGCAATTTCTTCGACAACGCCGAGGTGTACGCCGGTGGCGAGTCCGAGACGATCATGGGCCGCGTCTTTCAGGAACTCGGTTGGCCCCGCTGGTCGTACGTGCTTACTACGAAGGCGTTCTGGGGCATCCATCGCGACGTCCCGAACATGAACAACACGCTCAATCGCAAGTACCTCATGCAGGCGATCGACGGTTCGCTCGAGCGGCTCCAGACGGACTTCGTCGACGTCTTCTACGCGCATCGGGCCGATCCGGAGACGCCGATGGAAGAGGTCGTTTTCGCGATGAGTGAGATCGTCTCCGCTGGCAAGGCCCATTACTGGGGCACAAGCGAGTGGACCGCCGAACAGGTACGTGAGGCGATGGGTATCGCCGAGAAGCACGGCCTGCACAAGCCGGTCACCGAGCAGAGTCAATACAACCTTCTCGAGCGCCGTATCGACACCGAGTTTGCTCGCCTTACTGCGGAGACCGGCTACGGCAACACGATCTGGAGCCCGCTCGCTTCGGGGCTCCTCACCGGCAAGTACCGCGACGGCGTCCCTGAGGACTCACGCGCAGCGCTCGACGGCTACGAGTGGCTCGGTGAACGAATGACCGACGCTGCCGCCGTCACCAGAGTCGAAGGTCTGCGCCCGATTGCCGAGCGTCTCGAGTGCACGATGGCGCAGCTCGCCCTCGCCTGGTGCACCCTCAGCCCCAACGTCTCCAGCGTCATCACCGGCGCATCCCGTGTCGAGCAGGTCGTCGCGAACTTCGGTGCGCTCGACGTGATCTCGAAGATCACACCCGAGGTGAAGGTGGAGATCGAAGCGGCTGTCGCCTGACAGTTTCGGTTGGGGGCACCTCGACCGATCGCTACACTCGGCGAGCCGACCACTTCGGTGGATCGAACCTGCCCCGTTCGTCTAGCGGCCTAGGACGCCACCCTCTCAAGGTGGTAGCACGGGTTCAAATCCCGTACGGGGTACGCAGAAGATCTGTGGGGCTCCACGGATTCGGGTACATAGTTGTCGGGCGCGCCAATTCGCTCGTGGGATCGGCACAGGACGCACTGCCGAGAAAAACCTTCATGCCGAAGGTCGCTGAGGCTCTTGGTAGCGATCTCTCAAGACAGAGGGTGCCGAGACTTTGGTCGATTCGTGGTGGTGACCGCGTAACAGAAGCCTGCGCGTCGCTGAGTGGTTTCCTGCTTCGCAGGCCGGGATCATCACTCAAACCAGGCGGGATGTTCGGGGCGGGAGTTCTTCATGGGAGCGCTGCCGCCCGGTCCGAAGCGCCAGAAGGGTGAGCGGCCCTGGAGTCGAGGCACTTGTGTGATGTTGCCGATTATCCACTCACGGAATGTTGGAACTGTCGGTCCTGAAGAGGGGCGATCACGATGTCCTGTCAGCGTCGTGCCGGGTGTCGGCAGCGTGTGTCCGACCTGTTCACGTCGGGCAGGGCCTGTTCCAGTCTTCGTCCCACATCGCACAAAGGGTGGCGAGCCCCCAGAGGAACATGCCGGGCCGCTGGGCCCCGTCGTTTTTGCCCGCTTCGCAGTTGGTTCGAAGCCGTTCGAACGCGTCCTTGTTGACGATCGAGAAGATTCGATCCTGTGATGGCGAGGAATCGATCCGGGCAAAGAGACGGCGCCCCGCCATGCCGCTGAGATCGAGACGCCAGTTGTAGACCGGGCCAGCATGCGCAAGCCGCTTCTTCTTGGTGTCGAAGCGCCACGTCGAAGTGGCCAGCGGCATCTCGGCAACGGCAGGGTTGATCGAGTCCAGAATTGATCGGAAGGCGCGCTCGCTTGCGCGTTCCTCGATAGGAAGTGTCATCGCCGCGCGGATTGCCTGATTGTCGAGGAAGGGCTGCACATCGAACTGCCCGGTCCTTTGAAGCATTCGGCCCATGTTCCAGCGACCGAGCCGAATGTCGCGGTGATACCAGGACAGCACGTGGGGCGTGGGTAGGTGATCGCAGCGGGCCATCCACACCGGGACTCGGGTCAGGGCATGTTCGGTGGCTTGTGCCGTCAGGTAGCGGCTGTTGACCGTCATCTCCCACGTGAGCTTGCGAACCAGGAAGTCGCGGTCGTCATCGGGCACTTTAGCCAGGCCGCCTCGAAGCACCTCACCGCCCGCACCAGTCAGTCTGATCGGGCCTCCGGCGGGGGCGAACACCGCCATGGGAGCGTCGTAGGCCGGGAGCATGGCATCGGCGCCCCGCAGAGCGCCTGAAATGCGGGCGTCGAAGTCGACGGCCTCGGGGTCGGAAGCGGCCTGCGGGATTCTTGTGCGGTGGGCGACACCGAGTGTTGCTGCCACTTCCCGGGCCAACACAACGTCGGGATGGCTGTCGGCACCGGCTGTGAAGGTACTGAATGGCACTCCAGCTTCGTGGAGTAGACAGGCGATGAGCCGACTGTCCTTCCCGCCGGTCAGGCCCGACTCGATGTCGACTTCGAGTTCGCTCAGCACGCTGATGGCGGCGATCAGGGCCCCAGCGGCGTCATCGACTGTGCCGGCGACGTCGGGTCCGGGAACCATTTCTTCTTCGATCTCGATCACCTCACCATTCGGCGTGATCTCGAGTCGGGCACCGTCGGCCAATTGTCGGACACCCCGGAACGGCGTGGCGCAAGGAGCCACTAGCCCCGACGCAAGGAGTTCGGCGGCATAGTCGTCGTCGAAGTCAGAGGCACGTGACTGCCGAGCGAGGAGGTGGGCCACGTGAGGGCGGTTTGAGACGGTGATGAGATCCGGCCCCACCGCATAAAAGATCGACCGGAGGCGGCCACGACTCGCCCAGGCCGATATCCGGTCCGAGGCATCGACGCGCACGGCGGCGAACACGCCCCCTAATGCACCAATCTCTGCCGAGACGTCGGAGGCGTTCGCGAGCTGCCGGTCGAGTGCTTGGTGTGAGATCAAGGCCCCACGGTCGTGAAGGTAGCCGCTCGCGGTCGTGGCGCTTCCCCCTTCACCTGAAGCGATGTCACACTCGACGACGGCCTGACCGTTGTCCCACGAATGGATTGCGGTCCGACCGCTTTTCGACACCCACCGGTTGCGCCGATCGACATGGCCAGCGAAAGGAAGCCACGCGTCCTCGTTGTCGTCGATCCATTCGTGGAGACCCGCTGGAAGGGATTTGCGCCGCGCCCTTGAGGCGACCCATACCTGCATGACGGCAGGCTAATGCCCTTCTCGACGAAGGCGTGAACGGCGTCGCTGTCGCAGTCGGTCTCAACGTTTTAGTGCACATCCTCTACGAGGCGGATGTGCGCCACCGGTCAACAGCACGTCGATAGCGAGATGCTGCGAGTCGGACAATCCGGACGGTCGGGTCTGGTCAGGAACAGTCATCAGGATCGGACCTCACCCGGGTTCCAACGCGTGATGGGAGAGAGATCAGCAGCGAGATCAGGGAACTGACGCACGAATCACTAGCTATCTGATGACTGATTCGAGGAGTGGCCTTGATTTCTCGATGTTCTCAAGCCACGACCAGATCTGGTTCCAACTACGAGTGCTTAGGGGTACGCACCAGCGCCGCTCTTCGGAGCGGCGTTTCACGTTGTGGATCCGTGTGCAGTGTCGTGTCGCCCTCAGCCGCCGAGGAAGAGCTGATAGGCGGGGTTCGAAGTTTCGTCCCAGTGGCGGTAACCCAACTCGCCGAGGAACTCGCCGAACGCGGCCTGGTCGTCAGAAGGCACCTGCATGCCCACGAGCACTCGCCCGTAGTCGGCACCGTGGTTGCGGTAGTGGAACAGCGAGATGTTCCAGTCGGGCCGCATGTTGGCAAGGAAACGCATCAGCGCGCCCGGCCGTTCGGGGAATTCGAAGCGATACAGCACCTCGTCGCTGGCGAGCGGGGACTTTCCGCCGACGAGGTGGCGAAGGTGGACTTTGGCGAGTTCATCACCGGTGAGATCAAGCGTCGTGAAGCCGGCCCCTTCCATCTGGTCGGCGATCTCGGCGGCTTCGTTCCGGTGCTGGGTCTCGATGCCGACGAACACGTGGGCTTCCGCAGCATCGCTGATCCGGTAGTTGAACTCCGTCACTGACCGGTCACCGATCTCGGCGCAGAACCGACGGAACGAGCCGCGCTCCTCCGGGATCGTCACGGCAAAGACGGCCTCCCGCCGTTCGCCGATCTCGGCGCGCTCCGACACGAAGCGGAGGCGGTCGAAGTTCATGTTCGCTCCGCATGCGATCGCGACAAAGGTCTGCCCGGTTGCGCCCGTCTGCTCGGCGTAGTGCTTCAGGCCGGCGATGGCGAGCGCTCCCGCGGGCTCGAGGATGGCCCGGGTGTCGCTGAACACATCCTTGATCGCCGCGCATGCGGCGTCGGTGTCGACTTGCAGGATCTCGTCGACGTGGCGCTGCACGAGTCGGAACGTTTCGTCTCCGACCCGCCGCACGGCGGTGCCGTCACTGAACAGTCCGACGTCGTCGCGTTCGATGATCTCACCTGCGTCGACACTTCGGGCCATTGCGTCCGAGTCCTCGGTCTGGACACCGATGATCCGGATGTCGGGCCTGAGCGCCTTGAGGTAGGTGGCGATGCCCGAGATGAGCCCGCCGCCTCCGATGGCGACGAAGACGGCGTCGATCGGGCCGGGGTGTTGACGGAGCAGTTCCATCGCAATCGTGCCTTGACCGGCGATCACGTCGGGATCATCGAACGGGTGCACGAACTCGAGGCCCTGCTCGGCCATCAGGCGGTGGGCCTCGGTCTCGGCGTCGCTGTAGGACTCGCCGTGCAACACGACCTCCGCCCCGCGGGCACGAACGGCGTCGACCTTGAGCGCTGGTGTGGTGACCGGCATGACGATCACTGCTCGGAGGCCGAGCTCGGCGGCGGCGAGGGCGACCCCTTGTGCGTGGTTGCCGGCTGAGGAGCAGATGACTCCGCGGGCGCGCTGCTCTGGGCTGAGCTTGGCCATTTTGTTGTAGGCACCGCGCACCTTGAACGAGAAGACCGGTTGGAGGTCCTCGCGCTTCAGCAGTACCCGATTGCCGGTGCGAGCCGAAAGCGACGGGGCATCGTCAAGCGGTGTCTCGACCGCAATGTCGTAGACGTCGGCGGTCAGGATCCGACGCAGGTAGTCGTTGTCATCGAGGCCGGTCACTCCATCAGTCAACCAGCGAACCGGGGCCTGCGTGTTCGACCCTCGTCCCGGTCGTCAGCGAGGAGAACGTCTCGCCGTCGACCAGCAACACGGGGCAGTCGACCCCGTAGAGCGATTCGGCGACCATCGCCCCGGCCACGAGGTTGATGTCGGCCTTCGTCACGATCAACGCCGCCGGCCCTGCGCCGGTGCGGAGCGCTTCGCCGAGAACCCCGGGAGTGCCTGACGATCCGCGCGAACCGGGCATGGCCACGACAGCGCCCGCCATCGATGCGCCGGCCTGGGGGTGGGCTTGGTCGATGATCTCTCCCGTGCTGGGGTCGAGGCCGCCCCAGAAGCTGAGCGGTTCATCGAGGCGCAGGACCTCCCCCGAGATCGATTCGCCGTGCAGCCAGCGTCCGGTGATTCTCACGCCGGACCCCCGACCTGCCCGGTGACCGCAGCGTCGGCGCAGGCCTGCAACCCGCCGAAAACGACATCGATCGGCAGCATGCCCGGCGCGTAGTAGGCCCACTTCGCCGAGTTGGTCATGACCGTGCCGCCAACGCCCGAGGGTTGCGGCGGGTAGTAGGTGCAGGTGTCGAGGACGATCTCCACGCCGAGCTCTTCGAGTTCGGCCCGCCAGCCGCGCAGGCCGAGTTCGTGGGCGATCGCCCGGCTGGTGGTGACGACGAGACGCACAGCGTCGTGAACGTGGCGTCCATCGAGCGCACTCCGAAGGGCCCCGAACTCGTCGATGGAGAAATGCGGCGTGCCGAGGCAGACGCTGTCGATTCGTTCACTGTCGGTGGTGGTGAGCAGCGTCCGCGCCTCGGCGAGTGCTTTCCGGTCGACGACGGTGACCCATTCGACGGTCCGGCCGCCGGTGGCGTCGGCAAAGGTCGGGGCTTCAGGCGTGACGCCGACGACGTGGAACATCTCAACGGCACCGGACGTCGCAGCCGCAGCGGCGATGGCTTTGAGCTCGTCCTCCGTGGCGCTCGGCAGGCCGGTGAGGACCGGAACAGCGGTGCCGACGGCGCGGCCCATGATGATCCCAAGCAGATGGGGGAGCGACGAGTCGGCCAGTTCGGCATCGGTGAGCTCCAGCCGGAGTTCGTGGGTGGCGAGGCGTCCCTCGTCGGTGTGCAGGCCGGCCAAAGGCACCTTGCCGATGATCGCCGCACACACATCGAGCAGGTCGCCGTATTTGTTGGTGCGGGCACCGAGCACCGAGTTGAAGAAGGAGACGGCGTTCGACTCCGAGCCGACGATCTGCGTGCCGACCGTCGGGCGGGTTCGGGCCTCGTGATACGGCGCACACGACCACATCGCCGTGCATCCCAAGGCTTCGTAGATCTCCATCAGCCGAGCCGCACCCCGAACCGCTTCGGGAGTCGCAGCCTCCGGCCGCATCGCAGGCTGATGAATGTCGATCAGGCTCGCATTCGTGTGTGTGGGCACGGCGAGCGTCGCGCCCTCGGCGAGCAGGAACTCGGCGTAGTCAAGCGCAAGCCGGCCGGTGTAGTGGCACGACCCGATGTGAGCGAACTCGATCGGAACGAACTCGGTGGCCCCCGACGTTTCGGCCGCAGCGACGAGCATGCGCATCGCCAGCTGTTCAGCTTTGCCGCGGGTGCCGGCGAGTCGCTCCCGATCGAGGTCGTCGATCTCGATGCCCGTCACGGACTCAGCTGCGCGGGTAGAGGGTCTCGGTGTTGCCGTCGACAGCAATGATCTGGCCCGAGATGTGTCGGCCGTAGTCCGACACGAGGAACATGATCAGGTCGCTGATCTCCTGAGGATCGACATAGCACTGCATCGAGACGCCGATGGCGTACGCGTGGCGCACAGCCTCAGGGTCGAGTCCCTCGTTGCTGGCATGGGCGGCGATGACGCGCTCCATGCGGTCACCGTTCACATTTCCCGGAACGATGCCATTGACCCGGATGTTGTCGGGTCCGCGTTCCATTGCGAGGGTTTCCGTGAAGCCGGCGGAGGCCCACTTAGCGGCGGCATAGGGAGAACGGCCCGGGAAGCCCATGATGCCGGCTCCCGAGATCATGTTGATGATGACGCCGCTCTGCTGCGCCTTGAAGACCGGGGCCACACGCCGAGCGCAGTAGAACTGCGAGTCGATGCAGACGCTCATGCAGTGATCCCACTCCTCGTCGGTGACGTCCTCGACCGGCTTGGTCGGGCCGCTGACCCCTGCGTTGTTGACCATGATGTCGAGTCCGCCCGGGAGGATGTCGTCGAAGATCGCATCGAGTGCCGACGAGTCGCTGACATCGCATTCCCACGTGGTGATCCCGTCTGGAAGGGTGGCCAACCCACTTGGGTCGATGTCGCAGGTGAACACCTCTGCACCGAGTTCGTGCATGGTGATCGCCGTGGTACGGCCCATGCCGTCGCCGCCGGCGGTGACGAAGGAACGTTTGCCTTCGAGCGAGATCTGCATGTCGTGACTCCTGGTTTGCTCCTGCGAGGCGGTCGGATGGTAGGCCTCGACTGAACGATCGTCCAGCGACGGTCAGACTCGCCCGGCAAGCGCTGCGACGTCGGCGTCCGACCCGAGCACGACGAGGACCGTTCCGGCGGGCACCGGCGTCGATGGTGACGGATTCGCCACATAGCCGTGGTCGGCATCGCGCAAGGCGATCACGAGCGGCTGCCCGCCCGGCCCGATGAGATCGCCGAGCAGTCGCCCGACTGCAGGCGATGTTGGGGGGACCTCGATCTCGTCGACGGTCACACCGTGGCTTTCGTCGTGCAGCACCTCATCGAGGAACTCGGCCAGCGTCGGGTGCAGAGCGAGGGCACCCATGCGGCTGCCACCGATCTCGTAGGGATTGACGACCCGGTCGGCGCCAGCGTGGAAGAACTTGGCTTCGTTGTGCTGGTGATCGGTGCGGGCGACGATGTGGAGCTCGGGATTGAGCGCTCGAGCCGAAAGCGTGACGTACACGTTGTCGGAATCAGAGTCGAGCGCGGCGATGAGGGTCGTCGCCCGCTCGATGCCGGCGCTGCGCAGGGTCTCGTCCTCGGTGGCTTCGCCGATGACGACAGGCCAGTCGCTGTCGGGTTGCGGCTCGCGGTCGACCAGCACGACCTCGGCGCCGTGTCGGCCGACATAGTGGACGATGGCCTGTCCGACGCGGCCGTTGCCCACGACGATGATGTGATTCGACTTCTTGTCGATCATGCGGAGTCCTCTCCGGATCTGGAGTCCGTCGTTGATGGAACCCTCGACGAGCGCCTCGAACGAGACACCAAGGGTGTAGAGCGCGGTGCCGACGCCGAAGAGCGCAAGCAGCAGCGTGAAGGTCTGGTAGGCGGCTGTGATCTCCTCGGGAGCACCAATCTCGGAGAAGCCGACCGTCGTGATCGTGATCACGGTCATGTAGATCGCGTCGAAGGCACTGAGACCAAGCAGCAGATAACCGATGAACCCGATCACGGTGACGCCCAACAGCATGCTCACCCCGACGCGCACGCGGCGCCACGGGTCGTTCTCGACACGACGGCGTCGGTATCGAGCTGGAAAGGCCTTCACGGCGCGCCCCAGAGTTCGTTGCTCACCATGCGAAGTCGCTCTGGCGCATCGTCCAGGACTCGGCGAGTTTGCCGTCGACGAGTCGGTAGTGGCCGATCCACGCGATCGCGATCGTGCCGCCGGTCGTGACATTGACGCCTCGCATCGTGAAGCGGGCGTACAGCATGTCGCCGACCTCGTGCAGGTGGTCGACATCGATCGAGGTGCCGCGCAGGTCGCTGGTGACCTTGGTGACATGAGCGACGTACGCTTCCGGGCTCATCGTCGCCGGCCCGTCGACGCCGTGACGAACGTAAGGGTCATGCAGACACCCGAGCGCGGTGTCGGTGTCGCCATCGATCCAGAGGGCCTGCCAGCAGCGGACTAGGACGTTGTTCGGTGCCGTCGTCGGGTCGGACATGGGATTCCTCAGAGTGACTCAAGTGGGTTGGGAGTGCGGGCAGCGACGATGCGGCGCCGCCACCAGGTGCTGTGAGTGGCGGTGAGGATCACGGCGATCCCCATACCGACCATCGTCTCACGAAGCCCGACCCGGTCGGCGATGACACCGAAGGGGAGGGCGGCGAGACCGAAGGCCGAGAAGCTCAACATGATCAGTGACTGCACGCGTCCGTGGTACTCCATGTCGGCGCTCGACAAGATCAGCGACCCGTTGAGCGACTGAAAGGCCGACATGCCGCAGCCGACGAGGAACATGGCGCCGAGTGCGAGCCCGAAGCTCGGCATCACCGCGAACAAGACGATCGCTCCACCGAACATGTACGCCGCCGTGTTCTGCCGACGACGGAGCTGTTCTCTCGGCGTGTTGGCCAACGCCACCGACGTGATCACGGCACCGACAGCGGCGACGGTCGTGAGTAAGCCGAGGCTGCCCGCACTGCGGCCGAACAGGTCGGCGACGACCGTCGGCAGAAAGGCCTGGTGCGCGAAGCC
>Ga0255768_10004255_pt1 | contig 14039 bp, 28 predicted proteins | sample 071ome_33_FD_179983 | JGI IMG/M metagenome (GOLD analysis project Ga0255768, IMG submission 179983) | Coastal salt marsh microbial communities from the Groves Creek Marsh, Skidaway Island, Georgia - 071412AT metaG (version 2) | ecosystem: Environmental > Aquatic > Marine > Intertidal zone >...
CTGGCTGTAGCCTTTGCCGTGGTCCTGAGGTGTACCAATCGTAAGTGTCTTCCATGCTTCTTGGGTTCATGGCGTCTTGTTCTGAGTGAGGGTCATCAATAATAAACAAGTCCGCACCACGTCCCGCTAACGCACCGCCCACACCTGCTGCGTAATACTCGCCTTTAAGTTTAGGGTTACGTTTGTCTTGTGTTTCCCATTTACCTGCAGCTTTTGAGTCTGGGTTTATTAGTACGTTAGGAAATATTTTTTCAAAGTCTTCCGTTAACATTAAGTCCCTAATCTTTCTACCGAACTTAACCGCTAGGTCTGCGGTGTGCGTGGCTTGTAGTATTTTTAAACTAGGGTTACGCCCTACTAAATACGCAGGGAAAAAATGTGAAGCAAACTCAGACTTAGTATGACGCGGAGGCATATTAATAATAAGCCTTTTAATTTTGCCTTGTGCTATGCGGTCAAACGCGTCTGCCATTTTAGCGTGGTGAGCACCAGCTATGAACTGTGGCCATTGGCTTTTAACGAAGTCTAAAAAATTACCTTGACATTTTTCTACACGTTCAATCTCAGCTAGTCGTTCGCTAAGTTCTAAATGTTCCTTGAGGATATCCTCAGGTAGTTGTTCTAATAATTCTTTCTTCAATATCTGAGTGGCATCAAACTTACTAGCCCACCTCTATTTAACCGTAAAGTAGAGAGAGCTTCTTTTAATTCAGGAGTCATAATAACTTTGATAAACTCTTGGTCATTTTCATCCATGAATGTTTCTGTTTGTAGTTTGATTCCGTAGTCTTGCTCTATAGCATTTAAACCTTTTTTAGTACGTTCCTTGTACTTGTGTGCCATTTCCATTGCACCTGTGCTGGGTTTATCTCTTTCTGTACCTGCTCTGCTGTATGTTCCCATAGTATCGCCGTCAAAGTCATTCATTATATCTTGAGCTCTACGTGGTACTAAATTTTCACCACGTTGTCTTGCTAACGCTTCTGCATTTATAGGAAACCACACTTCATCTACTTTAGTGTTTGCTGCGTCTTGTAAACTACTTTTCATGTGGACGTTGAACCATTGGTTAAACATAGGTAGTTTAGTTGCATCTGGTTTGACGTCTAAGTTTAAACCTAAACTCTTAGCAAAGTCTTTATAAAACTTGTCTCTAATTTCTTGACTACGTACTGCTAACGCATTCATTGCACCTAAATTCGGCACACCGTTATTCATTCTAAACAAATTAAATCTGTTTTCAGCGTCAGTAATAGCATTATCAAAATATTCTCTTAAAACCTTAACACTTTCTGGGGTTGTTTTTACTGCTGGGGCAACTCGTGCTCCAGTGTCGGAAAGATCTTCAACTATTTCATTTACATATCTACGCATAGTGTCATCAGAAGTAGTAGCTAAATTATTTCTAGCGGTAGTTACAAAATCCACATTGTCAAAAGCACCTGTTTGATAAGCTTGTCTTACTGAAGGGTTGATTGAAGCTGAAGAAGGAAACAAATCAAAAAATACATTACGTACTCCTAAGTTTCCTAGTTCTGGTAGAGCCTCATCAAAAGATTGCAGAACAAACTCTGCTCCATAATCTATGCCTCTATCGCCGACTACAGCTGCGTCATCCGTTACGTCTAATTCTATTTCATCGGCTTTGTCTGACATACGGTACACACCTGACTGACCTTCCGCCACAACCATTACTCTTCGACCGTCCATATCGTAAGTGTATTGACGAGAGTGGAAAATTTTATTTCTAGTTTCAGGAGGGCTAACCATATACCCTTGACTTACTTCTCTGTGTACGAGGTTGTCAAAGTTAAAAGACTCATCCGTAGCAGAAGGATTATACACAAATGATTTGTGGTCAAATTGTATAGGAGCTTTACGGCTCATCGCCTCTTTAGGGTCTCTGGGGTTTTTATACTTAGGTATAAACGGAGAGTTTAATACATAACCAGTTTCTCTAGGAGCGTTTTGAAATTGATCTACGTTTCCTGGATACGTAGCACGAGTAACAGTAAACGTAGGTTTATTTTTGTCTATGTCTTCTATTATTTCGTTAACCGTTACTTTATCTTTATTTTTTAATTCCTTACTGATGAGCTTGTCTATTTGTTCACTGACGTTAATATTTAAACCGCTAGGACTGCCATACCTACGCATTAACTCTAACATGTTTTTAGTTTGATAGGGCTTGTCTGGGTTGGGGTATGTTTTTTGAAATTTTTTATTATTTAATATACTGTCTTCTATAGTAAATTTAGCAGGAGTATAATTACGTTTACCTCTGCCTGTGGTGCGTATGTCTCCAGTTTCAAAGGCTTCTACTACCGCAGGTTTAAATTGTTTGTACGCTGGTATTAAAGGTAGACTGGCTAAAGTTTGTAAACCTAGACCCTTTGCCTTTTCTCCGCGTTCTATTAAATATTCTCCTGTTTGATAGTCGAGTATGTCTGCGAGTCCTGGCACAAAACCTAGTACATTAGTTAAAGCTTCACTGGTTTGTTGAGCACGGTAAGGGTCGGTAAAAGTACCTCCGTATTTTTGTAGACCTGAAAACAAAGCTCTTTGAATTTTACCGTAAGGGCTTTGGTCTTCTTCTAGCGGTATGGCTACACTTTCTGGCTTTTGAGTTGCACCTGTTTCTGTTAGTACAGAAGTGGGGTCAAACTTGTATTTACTAAAATCAATCGGCATGTTTGTGTAACTTTATAAAATATTCCGCGTCTACTACCGCTAAAGGTTTTGACTTGTTCCGTTTTATTATAACTAAGGGTTCTGCGTTTTTACTAGTATTACTTGAACTTTGTTCATAGGCTTTCCATACGTTGACCGCTTCTTGATTTTTACACTCAACACTATAGGGAAAAACTTTACGTGTCTGCACACCCATAATGATGTCTTCTCCGCTACTGCCCATGGGTCGTGATTCTAGATCTTCACTGTCCACGGACAACAGTTCAACTAACTTAGTACACACCCATTTTTGTAGGCGTCTACCTTTAGCTTTAGCGGAGCTCGTTTTTATTTTCCTTGACCTCTATACTTCTTTTTAGTTTTACGCTTATTGGTTCCTGCTCCGTAGCTCAAGCTTGAATGCCCTATAGACGTTTTCTTTTTAACGTGGGTGACGGTGTTTGAACTACTTGACCATTTACTTGCCATAACGTTTTAGTATTTTAAAGTCATTACGTGCATTAGCCAAGTGTTCTCTATTTTGCATAATGAGCACAGGGACAGGGGTCGACGTTCCACCTTCACTGGGGTGTGACCAAAACCACTCAGCGTTAGGATACTCGTCGGCTAGACCGTGTGCCGTGGACTCTAGTGTCTCGCGACAGATCGAGGTATGAACTTTAAAAAGAATAGCAGGATACTGGTCAAGTTCATCGTATAGTTCACGTACTAAAGGTTCTGAATAAATCAGTATTGGTATTTCTCCCTTGTCAAAATACTCTAGGCTAAAAGGACAAACTTTAGTTATTGATTTAAGGTAGTCTCTCATTTATAAAAAAATTTTGCAAAAAATTTTGACTAGGAGTCCCTATTCTATAGTAGCTCTGTCAAAAGTAAAGTCTTTGGAAAATGAGAGTCCGAATCATGGTTTCGTGCTTAATCAGTTCCTTTGTACGCTATAAGGGGGGTGGGGGTATGTGTGTCGCCGCGTCAGCGGCGACCGCACGATCAAGATCTTAGCTCTTCTTTTGCCCTTTCTTCTTTGCGTCCCGCAGGGACGCTGCAACGCGTCCGCTAGGACGCCCGACCACGGTACGTGGTCCCCTGTGTGTGCTCCGCGTAGCGGAGTCCGTGTGCGTCGCGTAGCGACGCCACGCCTGTGTGCCGAGCGTAGCTCGGCTTTCCGCGATAGTAAGTACTTACTATCACGCCAAGGTCGGCGGACAAAGGGTCTTAAAAATAATAGGACTTTTTTTAAGAATAGGCTTTACTTTTTATATACTAGGACTATACTAGGTATATTAGTTAATAATTCAAATAGGAGGTAATTATGTCTAATGTTAAAACTAAAAAAGCTACTACAACTATCAAGCCTAGTGTTGTGGCTCAATCCCTTACCTTTGTGCCTAATAAGGCTCGTGCTGACGAGAACGTCAACCGTGCTAAGGCTGTCAACGGTATGTCTTACGATGACGCGTTAGCTCATTATGCTACCCTTTACCCTAAAGGAGCTAAGACTCATCTTAACTACGATATTAACAAAATCGGTAGTCTCAAGTTGGCGTAAGCCAACTACCCCCCAAGGGAGCTTCGGCTCCCTTTTTTATTTTTAAAATATAAGATCATGATCTTGATCCATGTGCCACGGACCACAGACCTTCTTCTTCGTTCTTTGGTTTTCTTTGTTCTTTGTTCTTTGTTCTTTGACCGTGTGTCGCCGAGCGTAGCGAGGCGACCGCGATCACGATGGTGATCGGTCCAGGGACGACGTTTCTTCTTCTTTGTTACGGCTTTTCTTCTTCTTTGGTGCGTGGACCAGCGTCCATAGGATTTTGGACCGTGTGTCTTTGTCCGTGGTTTCCTAGTTCCACCTATATAAGGATCAGTGGAGACACTCTCTATATCAGTAAAATCTGTTCGCACGCTTTATGTGAGCTACACCACGTACCACCCACCAAGTACCCTATTACCTGCTTACAGCCAATAACCCCGTAATACGACAGCCAATAACCCCAATAAACATCGTAATATCAGTGGTTCACGGACCACAGATATTGGCGTATTGGCTAAATTGAATGAAATTTAAAAAATATTTTTCTCTCGAAGAGTTCTCTATAATAGCAATAGGTTTTTAAAACCCAGGAGGAGGCGGTGTGTCATCGATAAGACACCAGAGTAACCACCCCATAAGGACAACGAACATTAAATCAATCATAAACTTGCTCAACTGTTATTACGCTAACCGCCTTTTCTAGTTGCCAGTCTATAGTGGTAAAGTTAGCTACTTCTTCAGCGTCTTCCCAGTTATCGGCTTCAATAACGGTGGTGTAGGTTTCTTTGACACTTTTAACTACTTCAAACTTCGGCATCAGTTAGACTCGTTGTCGAATTTCTCGCGTAGCTCTTGTTTGTACATAAGGTCGTAAACGTCGCCGATGAATAGCTTGCCCACGGACGGTTTAGCGGTAGCCACCGCGTCAATAACTCCGTCACGCGTTAATTTAAATCCGCTACCTTTAGCGAACTCAATGTCCGCTTGTACTTCTATTATTAAGTCTTTTAGTCTACTCATACTACGTCCTCCTTTAACAGTATGTGTTCAGCTACCCACTGTAGAAGTAACTCAAGGTCTTCTATAGGTAGCTGGTTAATTATGTTAGTTGACCAACCTTTATAGTAAATTCGCTTGTCGGTGTCAAATATATAGTACTCGCTTTCATTGCTTTTGTCAATACGCCAAAAGTCAAAGTTTTCAATAGAGTTTAAACCACCGTAAATATCTACGGACTCAAAAAAGTCATGTAGCTCTTCATACTCGTCAGAGTATTTAGTAACAAGTTGTTTATTTAACCAAGCACTAGCCATAATAATTCTCCTAAATAACTATACTTAAATAATAAGGGCGATCCCCCACACCGTAAAGGAACGTCAAACTAATCTTTTTTGAATAGTCCATCTTCTAACGTACCAGTTCTTTTTTCTATTTCGCTATACGCTAACCAAATACACTCTTCAATATTGAGCTCTAGTTGCTCAGCTAATACAACTAAGCAAACATACACATCCCCGATAGCGTCGGCGGTAGACCACAGGTCTTTATAGGCTACGCCACGTGCCAGTTCTCCAACTTCTTCAACCGTTTTTAACATTTGCTGTTGCGGTTGAATGTCAGCGGTCAACAGACCACGGTCTAAAGCCCACTTACGAATCATATCGGTGTATTGGTTTAAGTTGATTTGTTTTTGTATAAATCTTTTTTCTTCAGTCATAAAGTTCTCCTTAAATAAGTGGCTCGTCTGCGACCACGAGTGAGCCAAGCTCGCTATGAAGGGAAAATATCAAAAGAAAACCCTTGGTCTTGGGGGGCGTAGAGAGAGTGTTAAATGAATAAAAACCACTCTCTCCACTATTTTGCCTTGCCCTATGAGTATCAACAATCATAAGGAGGTAGGACAAGGCAACGTTCATGTTAGGTGAGCCTCCGTAATCACCAAATCTTTTTTACGCTTATCCGCAAACTTGCGAATCACTTTACCGTTGCGGTAGTAGATATCTGTATAGTCTTCACCTAACGGTTGGTTAACGCGACGCACAATGGCAGTTACTCGGTTCATGTCTCTTTCGTAATCGAGATACACTCTGCGTTTTTCTACTGCATCGTTGTGCTGCGTCATGTTTTAAAAGCTCCCATAGGGAAGAACTCCATGTAGGGCTCTTGAGAGTAGCCTTCTGGTAACCAGCTAACTAGCTCGTCTTCAACTCGACGCGGATGGTAACTGGCGTCAGTTGTGGCACCTTTTTCATCATAGCCCACTATAACCGCCTTACCAGCGTAAGGGTAGTCCGTAGGATTCCAGTTAAAGTAGCGGTTAGGATTTTTGAGTAAACCCTCGTCATCTACTATAAGCATATTGTTAGTATCTAGCGTAACAATATCAATCATATTAACCTCCATCCACTTTTTAATCTCCTCCATATAAGAGTTGCGTAGCGGATACGCGATGGTTATTTTTTCTTTAAAAGGGTCAATTAAAATACATCTTAACCCATTAGCTTCTTCTTGCATAACTACCTCCTTGTAGTAAATTAGCTATAGTTAAATAATACGTAAGATCAATAAGATAATAAAGGAAGGTGGGGTGATAATTAACCCCACCTTTTGAGGAGGTTTTAGGCGACCTCAAGAGTTTTGACTCTTTCAATGTCGTATCTCAAGTCCGCCAAGGTGTATAAACCACTAGCAATAGCCTCGCTAATAGTTTTACCTGTAACAGCTTTGACACGTGCATTGTTTGCCTCGGCTGTTACTGTTTTCCCTGTTGCTTTTAATTTTGCTTCAGGGTCAAATTTACCGAACCTAGCTCTAGGTGTGGTAGTAGCAGTTTTAGTTTGAGTCTTAGCACTACTAAGCATTGACTTTTTTAAGGTAGCTGTTTTAGCCATAATTTTCTCCTAAAATGTGGTATATAAATATACCATACATATATGTTATATACGATCTGTCTAAAAGTAAAGTATAATCCTAAGGTTTTATTTGAACTTGTTGAGTGCCTTAACAGACACAGGAGCACCCCAGTTGTCTCCGCCTCGCCTTATGCGTAAGCCATTGTTTTTAGCTATTGAAAGATTGAGAGCGTATGAGTTAGTTTCTTCAAAAAATTCTGCTTGGGCAAGTATGTCTGGGTCAACATAGTATTCGTCGTAAGAGCCAGCATAAGCACTAGTAACATGCTCTCCCTCATAAATACCAGCAGGACCTCCCTGTCCCATACCTGCTGCTTTTAATACTGATTTATTGTTTTCGTAACCTTGTTTCTTTGCACACCGCTCTGAACAGTACTTTCTGTAACGCCCCTGAGATGTTAATTTGAATGATGAAAGTGGAGCGTCACAGAATGCACAAAACTTAGACATCGCCCTGAAGGTCATATGATATGACATTGGTTTTTTCAAAAGGAGGGAGACCCTCAGGACGCTGTGTTCTTTTACCACAATTTTCACACTCAAACATGTGTTCAAGTGTGCCTAGCTTAGTTATGTTAAAGCTGTTGGCGTAATTGTGTAAACATTTATTTGACATTGCTTTTTAATTCTATACTAGCTAATTCGTTAAATAGAGTATAGCCTGACACAGCTATTTTCACAAGCTCCATAGAGCCGTTAAGAGCAGCACCCTCTTGAGGGTCTGTTTCTTTTTCTAGTATTTTATCAATAGCTTTTTGAACTGTATCTACAGCGTCTATAAGTCTAGCGTTTTCTTCTTTCATAATAGTCTCCTAATTACTATTTATATAAATATACCCTACATCAACTAGAACCGCTAACTTCATCGTACGAGCTTTCTTTTATGTCGTAACTGACTACATCACGTGTTAATACGTCGGCATAGTTTTGGTTTGGGTTAGTGTATACAGCGTTGCTTTGTGTTTCTTGAAGGGTTATGCGTTTCTCTAGTCTACCGAATTTACCTTCGTTGGCTTTCATGAGAGCATGCTCAGGGGAAGTGGCATTAACAGCGTAAAAGTCCACTTGCATAATTGTGTAAGGCACGTAATAAGTTTTAAGTTCTTTATTGATGTGTACGAGTTTGAGTTTAGGTTTCATGAATATTTCCTTTTATATAGTTAAATTAAGCCTTAGAACGTTGCCATAATAAAGCATGCTCAACCGTTAAGTTTACTAAATAGTTACATGGAAATAACTATAGAATTAAACATTTTCTTTATTAAAATTAAATTAGTCAAACGCACCTAATAACCAGAACACGAGCAGGTATCTATCGCCACTCTTAACTGGTAAGCCACGGTGCAAGTGCGAGAAGCTAGGGAAGAACAAAGCATGCCCAGAGGGCAGGGGGTCTACCACTCCGCGTCCATGAAACTCTGTTCCTCCCCCTTCATACTCTCCCGTGTTTAAAGGCACCACAACACTAATATCTGCAGACGTATCGTGATGCCACGCACCCTGATTCTTATCAGCTAAGTTGTAGTTCGCTATTTGTATTGAGCCAGGACGGTCAACGTACCGTTGCCAAATACTCATAAACACTGGGTTCATATAATTAAGCACCACACTCCACATATTATTAAACAGCTCGGGACAACGGTCATGGAGCGTAATCTCTGGTATCTGGCGGAGAGTGTCTTCGGTAGGGTTGACCTCAAAACCGAAACTCTGTTCCATATTCTTTATTTCGTCAAGCAGCATAGTGCAGAACTCTTGTGTAAACAAAGGTATAGAATACACATCCTTTACTCTTTCTTTTACGTACTCTTGAATAATATTTTCTATATTTACCTGAGCGTGTTTGTCTTCGTAATTTTGGATAGCTGGTTCGCTTTCTTTAATTAACTCCACCGTAGTTTTATCCATACACCAATCACTGTGTACTCCTAAAAGGGTGTTCTTTAGGCGGTAGGGTGCGAGCTTTGAGTATTCTGGCATTTCTTCTCCTTTTTCTTTTTTGGTAAGGCAATTTTAATAACCTTATCAAGTCTGCCTCGTTTTAAAAATTTATCAAGTTTTTTCATAGTCCTGACCTAAAAGTTAAATTGATTCTTTCTTCAGCTTCTGGTAAATCTGGTACAGCGTGAGTGCTTCTCATTTGACTATGACCGTCAAACATAAGTACGTCGCCGTGCTCTAGTATGTAAAAAGTTTCGTTGACTATAAAGTTTTCACTAAAGAATATGTCGCTAGTGTTAGTATTACTCTTTATAACGTTTTGGTATTGACGCCATGCAAAAACTCTCGGACCACCGAAACTAATAGACACCACAATATCGTCTAAAGTCGGTACTGTATCGCTATGGTGAGGTATACCTTTTCCGTTAGTTCCGTAATATCCACAAAGGCAAAACGTAAATTTGACCTCCTTGTCGTACACAGCAGAGGCTAAATTTTCACAGTATTTTTTTATACTAAGCATACAACGGTGATTAGTCCACGGTTCAGGTTCCATAAATTTACCAGCGTACTCAAAGGGTGAATCACCAAAGCCACGTGATGGTCTTCCGTAAACCATACCGTTCTTAGTTTTACGTACTACAGGTTCGTCCCAGTGATCAAACTCTGGGTTGAAGTGTTTAAGTGCTCCCTTTAGGTAGTGTATATTCGACATGTTCTGCTTCTTCTTTCTCTAGTTCTATAACGGTGCCAGTGGGTAGTATACCACCAGTTTCGTGATAAAGTTGTTTCATACGCTCTAAAACTTCTTCTTTTGACATAACGTCTACACGGTTGACGGTCAGCTCACTGCGGTTAACGTACAGTCCTGCAGCTTTACCTCTAGCTACTTCCGCAGTAACTGCAGCAGACCACGCTCCATTACGCATAGCTCCTTCACGTATGTCTTTTAAATCTGTTAAATGAGTAGCTAAATCTAGTTCTACTTTTTTACTCGCTTTTTCTTGCAGAGCTTTTATTTTGTCTTGTACGTGTGGGTTTTCTTTAGAGGCTAAAACGTACCCTGCTTTGAGAGCGTTCTTCTCGCTGTACCCTGCGTCAATAGCAGCGTCTTTTTGCGACATGCCTTTTGCGACGTTCTGTGCAAATTTTTCTTGTTTAGGTGTAAGTTTTTTCTTTTTCATTCAGGTCTCTAAATGCTAACAATAAACGTATATTATTATTTCTACGTTCTAAAAACTTTTCTTGAGTTTCGTTATTTTTACTAAGCAATAACAGTTCAAAAGGAATAGCATATTCCTGTTCTCTGTAATACTCCTCTATAGTTTTTATCGACATAGACATAGTATAGCTTAATTCACAGCGTGTAGTTTTTGATTGTCTACATCATACACAGATAATTTTTGGTAAATATGCATAGGACAATCTAACATTGCTTCAACTACTAACGTGTCATTGGGACAAAGAGGTCCCACAATTTTTAGCCGTACATGAGGGTCTACCTTTTTACCCTGAGCATGTTCATGAATGGTTAACGGCAGAGCTGGATACAAAGTAGTTTTAGGGTCATAACCAAACTCTTTTACAGTCTTAAAAAAGTTCTCTAGTATTAACGTTCTGTTATAATCTAATTTGATAGCTTCAGCGTTAGCTTTAACTAAATCATCATAGGTCATAACTCTTGGGTCGCTGTAAAAATCTTCCATTATTGTATTCTCCAAACTCTTAACATTTTATCACCGTCTTCATAAACAGTACGTGTCGTTAATTTAACACGGTGTCTTTGGTTGTATGCACTGGCTGCAGTGCGTAGTCTTATAACTTCCTTTTCATCATCAAAAGGTATGGCAAAACTATCACCAATTTCAAGCCTGTGAAAACTCCACTTCAGTTTAAAGTTAGGTGGGGGTAGTTCTATGTTTTTATCAATTTTAGGTTCCATAAGTCTCTCCTATATATAGGTTATATATTAATATAAATCGTATTAAGAATATAGGCTAGATGTATAAAAATTTTAAAGCGTTTTAAGGCGTTGATGTAGTAACCCTATAGGTAGGTAGCCTTTATTAAATCAAAGCGTTACAGAGCGTTTACGTAAGCCTAGAGGCTATGATCGCTATAAAAAGGTACTTTATAAACTTTTAAACATCTGTATACGGATGTTTTATTTTTGACTGCTCTAAGTACCGCTTGAGCTATTTGATCTCGATGTTCTTCTATCCAAGTGTATAGACCTTCATCTTGTGCAAGTGGGTGTTTTGTATTTACCTTCACTAGAAGTCGTGCTGGTGTACCTTTAACTTCCTTTGGGTTATGGTAAACCATTTCCCAAAGGAGTTCGTAGTTGTCTTCAGCCTTTCTTAACATATCCCAGTTTAATATCATACTTGATATCGTTAAGATTTAATACGCCTTTATCTAAAACATCCTGTATAGTTTTTATGCCTTCGTATTGTTTCATACGCTCTTTATTTTTAGCAGACATAGGAACTTTATCAGTACGCTTTAGTTTTTGACTTGTATCGTAAGGGTCACGAGCACTGACCACGTTACAATAATTATTGGGTTTAGGAATATCTACGTTAGTTTGATATTGACGTTTCATATCTTGTTCCTCAGGTGTTACAGCTACCTTATAGAGCATGTTCCACAATCTTTGTTGAGCTTCTTTTGCGTCAGTAAAATTTTTGACTTTACGTTTAGCTAATTTGTTGTAGATTTCAACAGCTTGTTTAACAGGCATAGAAGGTGCCATACGAACAGGGTCACCCAAAGAAGGATATCCCTGTTTTATAGTATGTAACTGTGACATGTAAACTTTCACCGCCCTTGAATACTCAGGAGCGGTGAAGCATATAAATTCGATATCGTTATGCTGCTTTGGCATATTCGATAGCTTTAGTCATAGCACGGTTTTTAAGACTAGCTCTAGCCCCAAACCAAGCGTTGTGCATAGCAGCGTCACGGTCATGACCCCACTTATGGTCAACTACGTAAGTAAGAGCGTTTACCGCACCCCACCACGTACCTTTAGAACTAGCCATATTAGCTCCAGGCTGTTGCTCAAGAGCCTCGTAAACCTTGTGCGGAGTACGTTGAAACTCTTCTAACGTTCTAAGTCTAGACTCAACAAGTTCAACGTCATCTGACTTACTATTTTCTAAACGTATCTTTTCTTGTAAGGCGAGTTTAGGTTGTAGTAGGTCAGCAATATAACTAACTACAGTATTGTCATCATACTTTTTACTACTTAAGAACTCAGCACTCTGCTTGTATTCTTCAAGGCGGTCACTGGCCAACCCTAAAGCCTGCTCGGCAGAAATAATAAGTTCAGTATCAAATACTTTAGTATGTGGCATTTTAAAAGCAGGTTGAGTTTTATCAGCTAACGCCATAGACAAAGTATTATTACAAACCACACGGACAGGCGTAAACCTAATCTCGTTAGACTTACCCCACTCATGGGACACGGACACTAGTAAGTAGCCCTCAATGCGGTCATCACCTGCTAAGGTAAAGCCGTCATTAATTTCAGCTAACCCCCATATCTGCCTACCACCACGTAAAGAACCAGCGGTGTGCATATTCATATCACCAGCGTCTGTAAACTTTTTAAAGAATGTAAAAGCCTCAGCGTTCTGAGTGGGTATGAACCTTTTACCACAAGGTCCTAAGATACTATTATCACTGTCACGTACTAGCATGTAGTGATCGTCAGACATAATAAGGTCGTCAGCTTGTTCACTGTCTGCATTATTATATGTGAATATATTACGCTTACTCACTGACCAATCAAGGTTAGCTTGTTTAAGCATTTCTTCTGGGGTAAGGTCGCTACCGACCTGTACACCTAGCCCATGCCAAGGTACTTCCCCAGCGTAAGCCATAGTCTCAATATTATGAGCCATAATTTTCTCCTATAAATGCCTAGCAACTATTTACTAGGTACTTATAGTTTACTTAGATTTACTAGTGATTAAAGGATGATCTAACTATTCTTAAACTTTTTAACCATCTCTCTTTTTTGTCTAGGGAGGTAGTCTTCCCAACACCTAATAACTATCAGTTTCTTTTCGACTTCTGAATAGCTATTCCATTCCCTAATCTCTGTGGCAGTCCTACCACATCCTTTACAGGTACGAGTGCCCCACTGAGTGACAGTACAAATACCAATGCAAGGGGAGTCATGAAGAGAAGTAGTTTCATGCAATAACTTTTGTGTCATTCTTACTCCTTATGAGACGAATATCATGGCTTGACAGCCAATCTCTCATGAGTCTATTACGTTCTATTGTACTAAGAGTAGTATCATTTAGTAAAGTATTATATTTTTGAGTATATCTTCTATATCCTTCGTAATAATCTCCTTTACCTATTTCGTTGAACCGTACTATTTGCCAAACTCTTTGTTTGGTGAGTCCGTATTTAGTTCCTATTTCTTCAAGTGTGTACTCAGAGTTAAGACACAACATAAAAATTTCAAAATATTTTTTTCTTAATCTATCTTTATTACTTTTCATTAAAGTACTCCTTGTAGTCAGTAATAGCTTCACCCCAACTGACACCTACCTCAGCGTCAACCTTATTAGGTACAACTAACGGCACACACTCTGCCATAATTTCTATAATTTTTTCACAGGTTTCTTTTGAGTCAACTGATATATCAAGCTCATCATGCACTTGAGTATGAGCTAAAATACCCTCTTTATAGAGCTCAATCATCGCTTTCTTGGTCATGTCTGCTGCTGAACCTTGTATTAGTCTATTCATAGCTTTATAGGTATAGGCTCTTTTAATATGTGACCCCCATTTTTCTTCAGCTTCTTCACGCGGTAAAGGTAACTGACCAAACTCACCTGAAGGCTCAAACAAATTAAACCGACACTTACGTCCTAACACCGTAGTAATAAACCCACGGTTAGCTCCTAACCTAGCACATTGATCTCGTAAGCCTTTTATAAAAG